>Ga0209416_1000162_pt1 | contig 72705 bp, 85 predicted proteins | sample RifGroF1_FD_184001 | JGI IMG/M metagenome (GOLD analysis project Ga0209416, IMG submission 184001) | Groundwater microbial communities from Rifle, Colorado, USA - Groundwater F1 (SPAdes) (version 2) | ecosystem: Environmental > Aquatic > Deep subsurface > Groundwater | place: Rifle, Colorado... | reverse complement strand
GGCTGCACACTTGGCAACGACTGCACACTTGGCAACGGCTGCACACTTGGCTACGGCTGCAAACTTGGCAACGACTGCACACTTGGCAACGGCTGCACACTTGGCTACGGCTGCAAACTTGGCAACGGCTGCACACTTGGCTACTACTGCACACTTGGCGACGGCTGCAAACTTGGCTACTCAATTTTTATTGACTGTATCATAGAGCTAAATCAATACTACAAATATAAAGCATCTTGTGGAATTGACTTGAATACGGGCAAACCGTGGGTGCAATTAGGTTGTTACTTCCGATTTCTTGACGAATGGGAAGCCGATTTTTGGAACAATCCTAACGAATTTACTGATCATGACTCTAAAGAAAGTAAGGCTCGACTACGTACATATGAGATAGCAAAAGCGATTTTAGCAATCATTCAAACAAAGTAACCACCCGAAAGGGTAAAACAAACGCCATGAAAACACTTGAACAAATTAGAAATGAGATTGCAGTTAAATATGGTATGACTGATTGGGAATCTTATTTAACATTTATGATCAAAACGACAAGCCCTAAACGAATGACTCTTGTTTTTGATGAAATCGCTGAGCTGTGGCGAAAAGAAGGTCGTTTTTATACCGAAGATGAAATAAGGGGAATACAGGAAAGTGCCTATAGAGAAGGGAATCTGGCAGGGCATATCGAAGGTCATTCAAGTGCCGTTTTTGAACACTAACAACCAACACCATGAAAAAAATACCACCATTATTTGGATTAGAAGAATGTATTATGATGTTCAATGCAATATTTTTAACAATACTTGTATGTTCAGTGATCGCATTAATAATATATCCATTATTCGTTAATTAACAACCAACACCATGACACCAAAACCAACACCGGATAAAAAAGCAATAGAAATAATGGTAAAACATTGTGCAAACGATAGCTTACTACCTATCGCAATGGGTAATGCAATATTGGCAGCCATGCAGGAATACGCTGACCTGCAATCCACTGAATTGTCCGAAAGGATAGCTGCGTATGAAGCCAATTTTGCAGATGTGCGTAACTTTCTGTTACGTCACCCTGATCAGGAAATGGTAAGAGATGCTTGCAATCATATTGTAAACCCAAATGACCAGTGGATACCGATTATAGGCGGTGACTTGTCAGGATTACCAGATGGGAATATCTGGTTTACGATAAAAAAACCGGGAGGAGGGATAGAGGTAAATTACATTACTGGCAAATGGATTAAAGAACAGGTTGAAAAGTTTGGAGATGGTTTTACCGTATTATTAACAGCGTGGATGCCTTACAATGAACCTAAACCCTACCAACCATGAACCCAAGTGGTCGTGGATAATTAATAACCAATAAAACTAAACCAATGAAAAAGTACAAACTTGGACAAAAAATTACAATCACATCTGTCTTAAAAAGAACAGATGTAACCGTAGCTGAAGATCGCTTTGGCACAAAAACAAAAAAATGGGTAAGTGTCGACCTCCCCGAACCGGAAGAAGTAATAATTGTAGGGGTGCGAACCATTTCTGATGGCACGTTTACACCCGGAGCCAGTGCAGGGAATGGGGTGTGGAAGCGTACCGATGCTTTCAGGGCATTGCTTGTTGCACCGCACTTGACAACCACCTACTTAGTCCTTCCTGAGTGATGTCAGAGGACGCATATTTAACTCAGCAACTCATGGAGAATGACGGAGAAACTTGCCCCCAATGTGGGGGTGAGGACTCCGATGATTGCGACCTATGCTTAGGGCGTGGAACTGTGAGTCGGTCTGAATTTGAGAACTGGCATAAAGAAAGGAAGGATTACACTGATGAATAATTATTAACACTTAAATTATTAAAACTATGTGGCAAAAATGTCCAGTGTGTGGCGGGACGGGGTCAGCTCCCACCCCGCTGTCAACAATAAGTTCTGTTGTTTGCTCAACCTGTAATGGAACTAAAATAATTTCTAAATGGACGGGGCTACCCCCGGATTTCAAACTTAATGAATTAGCCCGTATGTTGGCTGAGAAACAAATCGAGAACGATATAGCCCCTTACTTGAAACAATATCCTGAATAATTCACTATCTTTGCCTTATGGCAAGACCATCAAAATCGGGTGATCTGTATAAGGAAACACCTGAGTATTCCTCTTTAATAAGCTACTATCTAAACCTACACCAAACTGGTATCGAGTTAGATCAAAGGGGTAGGAATATCCTTATTGAAGCCGGATTTATACACCAACCAGTCTATAACGATAATGCGGAGACTACCGAGCAAACCGGGAGTTTCCATATTAGTATAGAGGCAGTCGAGAAAGAGTTTAAAGACAGGAAGATTACAAAGGCTGACTGGCTTGCGCATGACGGTAATCCTTTACTTCCAAACGAACAATTTATTGAATGGGTAGATAGTCAGCTAAAGGGAATGTCGCATTGTGTTTACAACCGACAATACGCTATCTACAAATTGCAGGCAAAGCGTTGGCTTGCAGATAAACGAAGGTTCCACGACTGCCAAACACCTGATGATGAGCGTAGGTTTATTATCAGGGAACGCAACAGGTGTGTAACCAATTCGCTGTATGGACTGAATCGCTACCTTTGGATGAAGGAAGGCGAAGATGAATCAGGGGAATTAAAGTACATAGCTTGGGAGAATCAGGCTATTGTGCTTTGGGTATTGGACTGTGGGTTCAGTACTATTATGGGTAAGCTCCGACAGACAGGGTTTTCTACAATTATGCTTGCCAGAACCGAAATGCGGGCAAGGCTAAAGAAAAACTTCTTTATCAAATTCATAGCAGAATCCAAGGACAAGGCAGAGGAAATTTTTGACTCCAAGCTGAAGTATGCTTACACAAAGCAGCCAGAGTGGTTCAAACCAACAGTTCACAACGATACCTCCCGAAAATTCAGCTACAAAAAGATACTCGAAAAAGGGACAATAACCGGAGGGAATAGTTCAGTGGAGGTAGTTGCTCCAACAAAAACAGCTATTAACGGAGGGCAGCCCAATGAGGTATTGATTGACGAATGTGGAAATATTGCTATTCTTACTTCTATGCTTAATGAAGGTCGCCCTGCTTTGTTCTGGCTTAACCCGGAAACAAAGGAATGGGAAATGAAGCGGCAGGTAACTTGCTTTGGTACTTCAGGAGACATGGATAAGGGGAAGGGGAATTTCGAGCGTGAGTACATGGCGGCAGTAGAGGCGTGGAAAGAACGGGATTTCCGGCATGGACTTGTACCTATATTTATTGATTGCTTCTCAAAACCGGGTATAACAAAAGAAAAATACGAAGAGGAAAAGCGGTTTTACTATCGCAAGCAGAGACTCCCTGGTGATCGCACAGATCCAAAGATTCAATTCCATCAACACTATCCTGCCTCTATTGAGGATATGTTTTTGAAGTCCAATGAAACCCTTATTCCTATTGGCGAAATCGTTGAACACGTAAACGATATTTACCGCTTACCAGAGGATCAACAACCCATGTATGGCTACATGGAACCAATCTATGACCAAACCATAGAAACGCCGGATTTGTATTTCCCTTACAGGGTAATCGGTGCTTCATTCAGACCAGTTAGACATGACAGCGAAATAGCCACTGTTATCGTGAGAAAACCTCCACAGGAGGGGTGGCGTAACAGATATTTCCAAGGTACTGACCCGATTTCATCAACTACTGGTAACTCTGATATGGCATCTGGTATAAAGGACAGCCTTGCAAATGAGATTGTGGCCATTATGAAGCACCGCACAAGGGATCATCAGTATTGCTTTGCGCAGGCTACCTTATTGGGAATATGGTATGACCCTAAAATCCCGGAACTCATTGAATCCAATATCGGACAAACGTACATTGACTGGAAGAAACTTCATAGATTCACGAATATTGTACGCAATGACCGGCTACCAAAACATATGCAGGTCTCGACCCATGGAGAGGGTATCAGTAAGAAGTCACATAATGCCAACTACATATTAAATAAGACCCGTGAGCTTGTGGAGGGTGGTGCTATAATTGAGATCCCTCAATTCTGGTTACAGATGAAAACCTACGTGCAGAAAGTAAGCCCGATCGGCTATGTGAGCTACGCCACAGAGAACCCAAATATGTATAGGGATGATGTTATTGACGGCGTAACGTACAGTCATATTTGCGCTGAAATCTATGCGAACCGACCACCCGAAAACATTCACGAAACAAAGGCAGTTGATGCCTCGAAACGCAAGCTAAGGTATCGCCTTAATGATCGCAATGAACTTGAACTTGACCACGGATCGCGTATCAAATCTGATAGATTTTAAGTTATTAACAGCTCTTGACAATGGTATGTTTTTATATTACCTTTGCCCTGTGAATCATTGACATTTTGAGATACACCGTTGGACGAGGGTTCGATTCCCTCCGCCTCCACTCAAGCCCAGTGCTTGCAGGTAGTATAAAGATCGCAGTGCTCGTAGAGACGTGGTAAACCTACCTGGCGGTACTTAAGGGGGCGACCGGCTTTTGACAGCGACTAATGCAAAAAAGAGATTTACAAAACAACAAGTGACAATCAATTCAATCGCTCATTGAGACTCAAGGCAGTAGCATAGAGCAACTCTGAAAAGAGAAAGACAGAAAAGCCTATCATTAATTTGGTAGGCTTTTTTAGTTTTCAACAACCCTTGACTTTTGCGTTTCTATTGTTGTATCTTTGTATCCGGTAATTCAGACAACATGATTAACAAAGACATTTATTTTATTAAAAGCCTCAATTTAGAGTAAGTCCGTATTCCCTCCTTTCATGTTGGAATTACCGAACGGGCTTCTCTTTTTTGGGGTGTTTTTAAGGCTATGAATTACTCTGAAAAATTCAAAGACCCAAGGTGGCAAAAGAAACGCCTTGAAATCCTAAATCGTGATGGGTTTAAATGTAGGTATTGTGATAGAGACACTGAGACACTACACGTTCACCATATTAAAAACAATTACGAAGCCCCATGGGATGTAGAAGGTGTTCAATTGATTACCTTGTGTGAAGACTGCCATAAGTGGGAGCATGAACAATCAAAATTGTTATGCAAGGTATGGATTGATAATATTTCTCAATATATCCCTCAATTACACCTAATTGCACTCTTAGAGCAGATTGGTTATAACTTGTATTTTAAAAATTACGATAAATTAGACAGTATTATCTTAAATTTTCTTAATAATAAAGATGATAAGGGACTCATTACCTATGCTGCTGCTAATTTTGCTGGAATATCAAAGGAGGGTTATACCAATGAGTAAAGATCCCGCATTTTTATTTTATAGCCAAGACTTTATAGTTGGGGTACAAACGCTTAGTTTTGAAGACCGAGGCAAGTATATTACGATACTTGCCCAGATGCACCAAGAAGGCAGATTAAGTGAGGAAACCATATGCTTTATTGTAGGTTCTGTTTCGGTTTCACTAAAACGCAAGTTTTCTATTGACGAAAATGGGCTTTGGTATAATGAGCGACTTGAATTTGAAGCACTAAAAAGAAGAAAATACAACGAAAGCCGTGCTGCTAACGGAAAGAATGGTGGTAGACCAAAAAAATTAAAAGAACCATATGGTTTACCATATGCGAAACCATATGAAAACCATACTGAAAATGAAAATAATAAAGTAATAGAGAGTATTGATTTAAATAAAGTTAATAATAAGAGTATTAAAAAAGAAAAAAAGAAAAAAGAAAAAAAACTTGAAATTTTCCCGGAAGAGAAAAGTGAAGCGTTTTTGAAGTTTGAGGCATGGATTCTAAAAGATGCTCCAAGAGTTGCAAAAATGGAAGAGCCAATCACACAAGAACAGTTTAATAAACTTATGTTAAAATATTCAAAAGAACTTATTATGGAAAAAGTGCTGGCGATGCAAAATAGGGCAGATTTGCACAAGAACAATATAAGCGCATATCTTACCCTAAACAACTGGTCAAAAAAAGACATTGATAAGGATATAATTAAACCAGAAACCCCAATTAAATTAGGCGCACCAAATAGAGCATATCAAGAATAATGGAAAACATTAACTCATTGGGAAAGATCCCACCACAGGCAGTAGACGTAGAAGAGATAGTCCTTGGGATATTACTTCTCGAACACGCAAGCTATTACAGGGTAAGTAACCAACTCAATCCTGATATATTTTACAGGAATCAGAACCAAGTAATTTATAATGCCATAAAGGAAGTTCACGACTCCGGCAAAAACTGTAATATCATTTCAGTTACCAAACAGTTGAAATCAACCGGGTTTCTCGAATTGACAGGTGGGGCGTTTTATGTTACTGAACTCACAAGGCGGGTCGCCTCTGGTGAAATTCTCGAAGAGATGGTTGCTATCATTTATCAGGAGTACATTAAAAGAAACCTGATAAACTTTTCCATGGAGCTACAACAAATGGCATTTGACGACTCGACGGATGCTTTCGATGTACTGAGTTTCGCTCAATCTGGCTTTGAGAAAATAGAGAACATTTCCTCCAATGACAATTTTAGAACCATATCAGACTGTATAAAAGAAAGCATAAAAGAAACCGACGCAAAGGCTAAGGCATACAAAGAAGGAAAACCAAGTGGAATACCTTCTTGTTTGTATAGGTTAAACAAAATGACAGGAGGTTGGCAAAAAGGGGATCTCATTATAGTAGCAGGCAGACCCGGAATGGGCAAAACAGCCTTAATGTTAAACGATGCTCTTGCGGCGGCAAAGGCAGGGTTTTCTGTTTGTATTTACAGTCTTGAAATGACCCCCGTTTCGCTCATAAACAGACTTATCCTTTGCGTAAGCGGAGTAGATGCTCTTGCATTAAAGACAGGAAATATGAGCGATTACGATTATTCTGAATATAATAATGCCGTTACTATGCTTGAAGACTTGCCTATTTATATTGACCCAAACCCCCTTGTTTCAATGCGATATATCCGGTCAAATTCCAGAATTATGAAAATGAAAGGGAGGTGCGACCTTGTGATGATTGATTATCTGCAACTAACTACAATGAAGTCCGAAAACAGGAATCGCAATAGAGAGCAGGAGGTGAGTGAATCGTCACGAATGTCAAAAATTATTGCAAAAGAGTTGGATATCCCGGTAATATTATTATCTCAGTTAAACCGTACAGCGGAATCCACAAAAGACAAAAGACCAACAATGTCTATGCTTCGAGAATCCGGGTCACTTGAGCAAGATGCTGACATGGTTTTACTTACATACCGCCCCGAATACTATAATATCACAGAAACAGAAGACGGAACACCCACAAATGGGTATGGTGAACTCATTGTAGACAAACACAGGTCTGGTAGTGTTGGAACGGTAAAGTTTGCATACAACGAAACCGTTACACTCATAACGGACTATAACCAAGGAACCGACTACCGACAGGAACCAGTCAGGGATATTACAGAGCCAATGAAACCAAACAGGCTATTTGATGATGAAGCCCCGTTCTAAACAACAACACCCCCCGACAAGCGGAGGGTGAAGCGATGAAAAACAAGAGTTGGAAGAAGAATCGAGAGCAAAGATAGTGTAAAACACGGGCAAAATCATCTATGTTAAAAACTTTTTAACATAAATTTGCATTTTGAGCTATCTATGTGCTATATTTGTGGTTTATTTTATTAACAATTAATATTTAAAACTATGAGTGCTTTGAAACAAACGGCCGTGATTAACACCAATCTCGGTGATGTCTCAGACATCGCGTATGTATCACAGGGTTATCTGTATGTTCCCGGCGATGTAGCCAATAACGTTACCAATAAAGGATTTGCTGAGCCAATAGCATGGCCAAGAATTACTTCTTTTTCAAAGACTGCCTATGCAGCCGGAGCGCAAAAGGTAATTGAGATCAATTTTGATTCTCCTATCCATGGACTTGTTGCCGGTGACAAACTTGAAATGACAATCAGATCCCCGTGGAAAATTGATGGTAAACCATACAACCAAACGTTCACTGTTTATGCAGGAGCAGCAGTTGTTTCTCCGGCTACTACAATCGAACAGGTTGTTGCAAACCAGTTTTACTCAGTATTGAATCAGGCTGGTTATCCATTCACTGTAACCCAAAGCACAACCACTTTGGTTATTACAAGTGCGTTTGGCACACTTGGACTGAACAATGAAGATTTTACAATTGAAATGCCATGGGTGGCAGCCGACGCAGCCCCATTGACAATAACAGGAATTGCCGACAGTGGCGGAACTAAATGTACCATTACAAGCAATGGACACGGTAAACTGAATGGAGACATCGTAAAAATTACCGATGTAACATGGACAGTCCCTCCAACGGCAGGTGACTTTGACCCCAATAAGGGATATGTCATCAGTGAAAAAGCAACGAACACCTTTAAAGTTGTGCACGTCTTTACTGGTGCTACTTACGATTCGGGCGGTACGGCAAGCGAAGTCGCCCAAGGAACGACCACCGAATACGTAAAGCCGGAAGGCACAAAAGCAATCGTAAATACCTTTGAACCCGCCTACGATATTACAGGCGGTACTTATACAACCTATAAAATCGAACACGAAATGCCGGTACGGTCAGACCATGGATTCTTTCCTCACAAGGAAGTCCACAGTCAGATTTTCGCTGATACAGACGAAGTTGCGGTAGGATTAATCCTTGATGCAATTCTCGCAGGGAAACGACTCCCGGTTGCAACAATAAGTGGGATCACCAAGGCAGATCCCGGAGTTTGTACTACGGTTCGCCCTCATGGATTAAAAGTAGGCGACGAAATTACCATGAATGGCTGTGTTGTAAACCCGACTGATTTCAATGGAAAGATTTTTACGGTAACGGTAGTTGGTGCAGTAGATACCTTTGAATTTGGATTTGACGCATCTGGTATTACAAGTGCAGAAACAGCAGGATTTGTAAGACTGCTTAACCCGGAAGAAGATTACCTCGCAAAATAGTGGCGGTATTTGAACCAACCGACATCGACATGAAAGTCGAGTACCCTGAACTCTCAAGTATAAAAGAGTTTGAGCCACTACTTGACACCCAAATGCGATTCGTATGGTACTACTTCCACAAACAGTCACCGTTCTTTAACTTACGACCAATATCCGAAAAACTAAGTTCTTGTCTTGAGAAGAGTAAATTAAGACTCAACACTAACGAGACCAAAAATTACATGGATAACAAATTTCCCGAAGCTATCGAGGCAGCAGGCGCACGAATGATGCGCTTTGCTTCCTCTGACCGGGTAAGGGCAAAATCCATGATTGATAGCATCTTTGAAGGGTTTGAAATAATTATTGATTCGTTTGGAACCGATGATCTTCAGGACACCGAAAAGCAGGGAAAGTTTGTAGACATATCTGTAAAGATACGAGCAGAATTACCACAGCTTATCAAACAAAAAGAAGAAGGATTTGGAGTAAAAGAACAACGCAAAGTCGGTCAGAAAAAGGGCGCAAACGACATGGATAACATTATGAATAACTTGTCAGCAAACGATGAAATAGAAGACGATGATTAGCCTTGTACTAAACAATCAAATGAGACCCAACCGGGTTACGGATCAGAAAAACCTGACCTACCACCTCAACTGTGCAAGGTACTTTACCGGCAGCCTCAACCGACAGAAATACCAGTATTTTTTACGCAAGTGTATGGTTAATTGGAAATTCTACGAGGGAGACCAGTGGATTTTCAAAGAAGACCTTGCTCCATTCCTTAAAGACGAGAGCGGAGAAGTCCGTAATCGTATCAAGTGGGTAGAGAATATTGTACGTCCTATGGTGGATATGCTTGTCAACAATGCCATTCTTACTGATTACACCTATAAAGTTCAGGCTCACAGCCCATTTGCCGTAAATCGCAGGGAAGAGGAAATGAACAAGATGCTGACCTTAGCCGAAATGGGTAAGCTAATGGGTGGGCAAATGCAGAAACTTATTAAAGACAATTTCCTTGTTGGGGATACATTAGGTGAGACACAAGATATGTTTTCTCAGCGATATGCGGACAAGCTCGCAATGGGAATTAACTATTTGATGGATTATTACGATCAGATCAACAATATTGAAGACCTTAAAGTTGCTCAGGCTAAGAACTTTGCCATTACCGGACTTGTAGTAAGTCGTGAGTACGAACACCACGGGAACCAGGTTCACAAGTCGGTAATTCCTGAAACATTCTTTTGGGATTTGGATTGTACTATGTCACACCTGTACGATGGCGACTTCATGGGAAACTGGACATTAAGCACCCCGGTAAGCCTTTATGAGAGATATGAAAACATAAAATCCACACAGAAAGACGCTATTGAAAAGACGGTAAGTCAGGCTCGCTTTACGGATTTCTCATACGCACAGCAGTTTGTTGGCAACGTAGAGGGGCGTGTACCGGAAGTTAGGGTTGAGTGGAAGGATCAGGAACGCCAAATTTGGGGATGGGTAAAAGAAGGAGGCATTGAAACCTTTGTACGCATCTACAAAGAGGGACGGTATTCAAAGAAAGATTTGATAATCCCTGCAAAAAAAGAAAGAAGCAGTAAGCTGAGTTCAGACCGTACATTAGTAAAAGATGTTGGTGTAACTCGGTTTTGTCATTTTACCCCCAAGGAATACTTAGCTAATTCAAAAGACGACATTGTGTATGAATGGGGAGTGGTTCCTTATAGCGACCAGTCCTATATTCTCCCTGACGACAATCCGTTTACCTATAAAACGTTTGCCTATTCATACCATGATGGAATGATTTCAGCACCCATTGACGATGCTATCAATCCACAAAGGTTAGTTAACCGTATCCGTTCAATGCACGAAAGCGCAATAAACAATATGAGAATGCCGGTAATGGTTTATGAAGAAGACAATCTTGGAGATGGTGGCGAAGAAGAACTCCTAAGGAATGTCAATCTTGGTAAGCCGGTAGGCTTGAAAAACACAGGGGGGAATATTCAGAACGCATTTAGAACAGTAAATCCTAATTCAACACCGACTATCAATACCTTAGCATCAGCGGCAATGGAAATTGCGTCAGCAGCCCGCAATAATTTAGGTTTTAATGATGCCGTTTTAGGCAATATTGGAGGTAAAAGAGAACTGGCAGGAGTTGCAAATCAAATGATGCGACAAGGTTCTGTAATGCAGGAAGGATTTTATTATGGAATAGGAAAGTGGTTGTTACAGGTACATCAATCCATGGCACACCGTGGTAAATGTATAGCAATCAATTCCGGTACAATTATATATTACAGCGTTGGTGACAAATTAGCACCTCCGCTTATTTTATCAAAGGATTACATTAATGAGTATTTCAGGATATTTGTACAGCGTACACCTCCTGAATCTGATACCAAAAATCAAGCAAATATGCTGGCACTTCAATTGTACCAGTTAGGTTTGCTTGATGAAGCAAGGTTTAGTCAGGTATTCGGCAATGGTAATCTCGATGACATAACCCGCTTAATGAGGGAATATGTCGGTGAAAAGATTCAGGTTCAGAAAGAACAATCTGAAATTGAAATGGCAGCAGCAGCAGCGGGCGATATGGCGGGACAGGGTATGCAGCAGCAGGGATTTCAAAACAAACTGGATGTAGCCGATATGCAGAATCAGGGACGGGTAGCTCAAGAGATGGCGAAACCAAGACCTACTAACCAATAAAAAATTATTATGGCAGAGAATGACGATATTAGGCGACAAGAACAGGAAGCGGACTCCACCGCAACTGCAATAAGTCTTTTGGAAACAATTGGATCTGGACTACCGGAAGCCAAAGAGTTTATGAAGATTGCAGGAGATTTGGCAAAAAACGCAAAACCACCAAAAGTACCGACCAATGAAACAGAAACCCAAACCACCGAAGCAGAAGTTGAGCCAGAAGTCACCCAAGCAGAAGAAGGGGAAGAAGGGGAAAGCCCACTAAAAGGCGAATTCTTTGAAGGTGAAAAACCCAAAGGGTATAAATTTACCACGAATGAAGATTTCTTAAAGGAGTTTGAAAAGAAATTTGGAGCAAAAGACATTAAAGGCTACGCTAAGGCGATGCAAAGTATTGACAAGTGGCGCACTGAATCCCAGAAGGCAGGAGAAACCGAACAGAAGTTAACGGAACTCACTACCTTTTTGTCCGCACTCCCGCTTGAATTAAGTGAAGGGCTTATTGCTTATTCCAAAGGTCAGTACGACCGGAGTATGCTCAATAAGTTTGCCTCACAACCCGACTTTTCACAGCCGGTTGAAAAACAGAACCCAAAACAATTAATAAACTACTATTATCCCAGCGAATTTGAAAGCGAAGATTTAGAGGCGTATGATGCCCGAAGCGATACCTTTGAAGACAAGGTATTACAAAAGGCATACGAGGTTGCCAAAAACAAATTCTTTACGGCAGATAAGCAGAAGTTAGAGGATCAGCGTGCCAGTTATGACGAACAAGCCCAAAAGACCCTTGTGGCCTTGAAGGAAAGTGCTACTGGTTCCGTTGAACACCTCAGAAAGTCATTTCCCTCATTAAAGGAAAACGTTATCCGGGAAACCGAACAACTCCTTTTATCAGGTGATGATTCAAAAATACTTGGCTTATTCAAAGACTCAAAAGGTCAGTACAAAAAGGAGGCGGCTCTTGCAATAGCGATGGCAAAGCACGGATACTCTCAGATTGAAACACTCAAAGCCTTGATTGAGGAGCAGAACAAAAGTATGCAAGTGGCTGTCGATGTAAAAAAGACGCCAGAAGCATCCAAAGGACGCACCGGAGCATCACAGGAGCAGCAGGAACAGTTTGTAAAGGAAGCAAGATCAGCACTTGGAGGAATGAATCACGACCCTTTCAAAAGTATTGATAAACACTAAAACTTTACAAAATGCCACTTTACGGAACAACAGACACGAATTATACTAACGTAAACCTGAACGACCTAAGTTCAACTTACGCAAGTACTTTCACCCACGACACGACAAACCTTGTTTCACGTGTTGTCCATGACATGATCTATGACGGAACCCGTCAGCAGTTCTACGACATGGCTATTCTCGACATGGTGACACCTGAATTGGTGTCCAGTGACGAATTCTTTTTCGCAGAAAAAACCTACGGACGCTCGGCAGCAGTTGTCACCGACACTTGTGTTACCGGAGCTACGCAGGTAGTAAAATGTACCGATACAAGCATGGTCGGATTGGACTATGTAGTATGCTATCCTGACAACACCAAAGGTATTGTTTACTCCATTACCGAAGACGTGGAATTTAATGTAAGAGGAATTTCAGGAGCAACCGTTCCACAGGTTGTGGCTACCGATCTTTTACAAATGCTCGCACCAACAGAAGCCGATGCCGCAAGCGACATCAGAAACTTCTTCCGTATGTCAACCACCGAACGCTACAATTACGTACAGTTGTATGTAAAAGCCATGAAGTTCGGAAAGGTTGAAAAACTTAAATACGAACGTGCCGGTACATTCAAAAACTTTCTCTCAATGAACCGTGAGGAATTTTTCAATCAGTGCCGCATTGACCGTTCCAATATTTACTGGAATGGAACCAGAGGTGAAGCCACCCTTACTGGTGGTGAAAAAGCCAAACTCGCAGGTGGTATTTACCCAACCATGATTGCTGCCGGATGCCCTGTTGTGTCAGCCACAACATCTACCGTCGGTACCGCACTTGAATCAGCCGCAATCAGCACAAACCATATGGCATATGGGGGAACCCGTTTTGCTTACATGACTCCTGAGTTACACCTTGTAGTTAGTAAGTACTACAAAGACCTGCTTACCCGCTACACCCCGGATAGCAAGGTTGCCGACTTAATGCTGACACAGGTTCGCCTTGGTGATAGCAATATCGTACTCGTGCCAATGTCTCGTTTCAAAGACACAGCATCCTTCCCAACTCATTTTCAGGGTAAAATCTTATTGCTTGACCAGAAGTCAATCATTCCGGTTTACTTATTCCCTGAAGAGTTCAAGTCAACACTCAATCGTTCAAATGGTAGCCTGAACAACTTCGATATTGACCACCTCTCGATGTCCTTCTCACAGAAGTATATCAACCCGCTTGGTGGTGCAATCATTGATGTTGCCGGTTATTAGGATTAACTAACCCGAAACGAGGGCTGGTGTAACAGCCAGTCCTTGTTTTAAAAACATAAAATATGGCAGGAAATATCGTTTTAAACAAGATCAAAAAAGAAATCAGGGAATCAGACCCGAATCTTACACCGGCAGAAGTCGAGGCATTGGCTATTGCAGAATACAACAAACGCAATCCGGACAAGCAAATCATACCTGAACCGGAAGACACTGCGGAGTTTGACGACCCTGATGATGAACCAAAAGAAGAACCCGTTATCGCAAAGCCAGTTAAGTCAGAGCCAAAATTTGAGCTGACAAAATCCGAACTGGACAGCTTGTTAGCCACAATGAAGGCTGACATCATTAAAGAAATGTCTGCAAAAGTACCGGCAGCGACAGCGGTTGTTGCGGAGGAAGATGACTACGACCCAATTGGAGCCAAGTTCTTTGCACACTCTCATTTCCGAATTATTTTCGGATACAAACGCAACGGAAAAGAAGTACTGCCTCCATACGAACCCATTAAACTCAACCATGCAGCATCATGGACTAAGAGCCAAATGGGAACACGGGAGACAAGAACTGTTCAGATTTGCATGGTTGAACTCCATAGCAAAAAGGAAATCGAATTCATGCGGAATTTTCCGCAATACAATCAAACCGTTTTTGAAACGCTTAACGATGCAAAAGATGTTGATGTATTCCTGACAGATTATGTCAATCTCATTACACCGGAAGTCGTAAAAATGGATCAACACCAGTTGGTACAGCGGGCGCAAAACATGGGAATCCCTGTTTCGACAAACGTTGACGACATGAAACGCCAGCTTATTTACAAAATGGCATACCAAAAACTCGAAGCTGACAAACGTAAGTTTGTCGGTACAGCATCAGCCGGTATTGAGCTTACAGACAAAGTTGTTGAACAAGCTATGAACGCAAAGTAATGATCCTACTATCAAATATCATACAGCGTATGCGGGAAATTGGTCTTGATGCCGAAGGCTCTGACCGATACAAAGACGATCTTGATATGATTCCTGCAATCAATTCTGCAATAGAGTGGCTTGTAGGCATTATAGCACCACGAATCGGTGTAGACAAATTCGTCGAAGAAAGACTATCTGATTTGCACATGACTAAGGTCTGGCAGACAAATCAGTTTTCACGCATAGCATTTGATAGTGATAATGAAGGATTTGATATTTGGACAGTTACGGGGGTATTCCCGAAACCGACTGTCTATGTTTCATTGGGAGCAAAAACAGAATTGCCAGGAAAGTACCGTGCAGAGATCATGCCTTACCTGAACAAAAACTACGAGAACCACCCTATTGTCGGGACGAGTTTTGTTAATGGCGGGCAGTTAAAACCTCACATGAGTACATTCAGGCCGGAATTGGTATTAACCCGTGCAAGGTTCGCAGCTACAAAGATTACTCACGAACAAATTACGGAAGCTGAAAACAATCCCTTTGTTCCCGGCTACAAACACAATGAGGCCGTTATTACCTACGGGTATACCCCATCAATGGATTACTCAGGGGAGAGAATCAATAAATTAGCGGAAGGGCAGTACGTCAATCCGAAAGAAATTCAAATTACACCATCGTCGCCAAAAACGCTTGTGGCTGTATCTTTTATCCGCCACCCGGAAACCATACCAAAAAATGCAGATACGGCAACCTATGATGTACCATTTCCGGCAAGCATGATGAATCTGATTGTTCAGAAGTCATTGAATTACATTGCTATTAAGCAGGGCGACAACACCACCATATTTAATGTCAGCATCCAAGAGGTGCTTCAACAGTTACAATAATGGCAAAGTACAGGGAAATAGTATATGACTTGCTCAAGGACTTAAAACAGACCTATGATGACAGCAGCATTGTCGAATATTCGGTATTGTGGTGGGTGTCAATGGTTGCCAATAAGTTCTTAAAGCAGCATCTTGATAACGAACAAGGGCGCACCGGACAGATGCCGGGCAGATTCCTTACCGTATTCCCTGAAACAAAGCTATTGACAAGTTCTTTTTCCCACAAGCGCAAGTATATCCAGTTACCTGGTGTATTGCTTGACATGGATTACGACCGCAGCATTGCATATATTACCTATAACGTACAGGACGAGCTGATACCGGGATTCACGCAGGTTAAATTCAGCATGATTACACCGGCACACGCTCACCTGTTACAAGCAAGCCATGAAACCCCAACACCAACCAACCCATACGGATATGTTGTAGCAGATCAGATTTTCACATTAGGCTTGGAGGCAGTAGATGTCCCTGAAGTCGAAATGGGTTTATATTTGGCTATTGACCCACGAAAGGTAAATGATATGGATGCAGAATGTCCATTACCAGAACACCTTGTCAGTCAAATGAAATATGAAATTATCAATTTGGGAAGGTTTGTCATGTCGGTTCCGGCAGACAAGGTAAATGATGGGAACGATACCATTCAAGTTGCTCCACCCAAACAAATAACCAATGAACAATAATGATTTTATCCCGATAGTAGATATACTGAGTGACGTAACTCAAATGGTTGGAGATCCGGGATTAGATCACGGGCTTTCCAAAGGGTTTTACATACGTCAGATTTCAGAAGCAGTTGAAGAGCTTGCTATTGATACCTATTTTCAGACACTTACAACCGATCTTGAATTTCCGACCGACTCTCTTATTTTAAGCCTGCCAACAAACTGTTTCAATGTGAAGGAACTCTATCTTTACAATGGAGTTTGTGGCACACCAGCAAATAGCCGCAAAGTTTGGTATAAGCGTAACTATAATAACTCTCAAGGGGGGGCAGATTACACCGCAAGGCGCAAAGAAAGCGGAGAAGAAGATCCATTTATACCGTCTCATGCCGACAACTACAATCTTTATTATGCCAATATTGAGAATGGAGTGATAATGTTTGGATCAAGCTGTAATTCCTATTCCTATGTCCGCATTGTTTATAGTGGAATGGGTGCAGACATAACAGAAGTTCCGCTAATTCCAAGACCATTAAGACAGGCAATAATTGATTGGGTTCGTGAAAGAATATTGACTATATTTGCCTCACGAGACCGATCTGTTATGCCGCTATTAAACATAGCAAGACTTGACCTTTACGGTGATGGCAGGCCCTCAAATCCGGGTTCATGGAGAAAGGCAGAACGTTACGTTAAAAAGATGGGAACGTGGGCAAGAGATTGCTACAATGAGTATCAACAAAGAGGTAATTGGTAATAACACTTTAATATTTTAAGCCATGTCAGTAACAAAATTACTCCGAAAAAACGAACAGGAAAAGAACCTTACACACCCAGAAAGTTGGGGAGTTGTAGGTAAAGACTATAACGCCATTGTTGACAATCTAAGCGAAATCATTGACAATCTCGGTGCAGACGATATTGACTTTACTGCATTGTCAGCAACAGTGGATCAGCTTGGGATTGACTTGGCGGCAGCACAGGTTAGTATTGCAGCACTCCCGGCAGAGTTGATGATTGAACTCACGCAAGCAAATGTAGCCACGACAAGTGGATTACTTGTTGAGGGGACTACATATGTCATTCACACGCTCGAAGTTGGAGACGACTTTGCCAACGTAGGTTATGTTTCAGAGGGAACTGCATTCGTAGCGACCGGAACCACACCGACGGCATGGACGGAATCAACATCGGTTATTAATGTAGATGAATCTGCACCGTCAATAACAAGTATAGTAAACGGCATTGGAGCGATTACATGGGCAAGGACAGCCATTGGTGTTTACAGCGGAACAAAATCAAACTCATTCCCGGCAGGATACACGTTCATTCATCAGAAAGTTATTATCCCTGCTGCCGATTCAGCAGGAATGGTAGCGGTATCGCTTTCAAGTGATGACGCTATTGTCGTAAACACATATTCAGATGCCGGAGTCACGCTTGTGGACGGGATTTTGGCAGCAACACCGATTCATATTACAGTTTACCCTCAACCTGCATAAGCAATGCTTACAGAACACCACCCATGGGACGATCAGTCTTATAGCTTGGGAGTAAATTCAGCACTTGACAACGAACTCTTAGGCAAAGGCAACACTGACAAGGGAGAATACCTTGCAGCGAGGAATATGCGTCCAAATAACGCAGATGGATCGTTTGGGATTCTCAAAACCATTGGTGGTGAAGTAAATGTATTCCCGTCCATTGATAACTCGTGCGTAGCCAATGGTGGTTATTACGCATCAAACAATCAGGATTTCAGCAGAGGGAAATGGGTTGCAGTAGCAGCTACCTATGTATTAGTATCAGGAGATCCTATTGCAGTAGAATGGTGGGCAGATGAGGGCGGGAATTGCGACCCGTTTTTAAGAGTAAACGGTAAAATAGTCTGTGCAAGCTCTCAGTTACCATTTAATTATGCCAGCGAGATACAGTTAGATGCAAGCGATAATCAGGACGGTGCAGAAATATTTTGGACGGATAACGAAAATCCGCCTGTTTACATGGACGTTTACGACCTGCTGTTGAACTCAGGGGTTAATGTCGGAACCAATATAGGCGAATGCACCCAAAAGTACTTCAATGAATTTGATGTAACAGAATATGGTATTCAGTTAAAAAACTACGGGCATCACCCGGTATTTACCGAATTAACGGAAAATACATCCTATCCTGATTCCATTATTTATTTACCAACTGTAGGCGATCCGGGACTAACCGTAGGGCAGCACTCATATAGGATAAGGTATGTTGATACCGAAGGGAATTTATCCGCCTTCTGCATCCCGACCCCGCTTATCCCTGTCGTGTATAATTACGAACCCAATTATACCAACTCTCAACACTACCCGAATAATAAAATATACGGAAAGGTTGAGGGTACGCAATCTCCTTTTGGGATTGTCCTTAAACTAAGGATAGAAAACAGACTTAATTATGATTACGCACAACTTACAAGGGTAAGTTATGAGGATGTAATGCCGATTGGATTTACCCCCACTGAGGTTATTGTAGGAAACATTCCTCTTATACCAGATGAATTCAGTATTAAAACGCTTGTTGATTTTGGGGCAGAGGCATCACAAATCACACAAGAGGATCAGGTTACACCACAGAGAAATATAGATGCCGCAAAGTCAATCCGATATTTTTCAGCGAGGCTTGAATTAGGTAATGTAAAGTACGCATCGAGCATTATTGATGATGTATTTACCAGTGACGCCCAAGTCCTGTCTGTATTGAAAAACATGGGAACAGAGGGACATTCAGATCCATATAACTGCGCATACCATCGTAATACCATGAGTGGGGAGCGATACGGATATGCAATTATATTTATGGATAGTAGCCTTCAGCGCACATTTGCTTTAGATTTGCCCGGTGCATCAGATTTCCTAAACCCTGACCGAAGGGATACCATGTCGGCAGAAAGTGAACTGTATTCATATGATAATGTTCCAGTGGGGTGCAATGAAAGCAACACCCCAAATACATCTGTTTATGAAAAGTTCAGCCTTGCTAATGCAATTCAAAAAACCGGAGGGTTAGAGAATAGAACAATCCATAAGACTGGCTATTTCGTGTTAACACCAAAGGGACAGGAGGATACAATAACAACGGGGCATCGGCATCAGATCAATAATAGGGTGTGGGTTGATGGTGTAACTCCGTTTACGTACAATCCCAAAATATTTGCACCGGAATACTTCTCATTAGGTATAGCTATAAAAGGAATTGACCCTACAAAAATACCTTCATGGGCAACATCATTTACTATTGTAAGGACATCAGCAGCAGGGAGGGTTAAGTTTCAGGGCATGGGGTTTTACGATATTGACTCCCCACGTAACAAATCTTTGGATAATTTGCTGTTTTATTCCCCGGAAACAGATAGCCTGAACGGTATCGTTAACCCAGATGACATTGATTTTGGATTACTAAAAGCCCAAGTAGTTGCTCCATACGGGTACACATCAGAGGTTTATATGGGTAAAGCCCGACACTCAGACGGGAACGCTTCTACGGATAGGAAGTGGGTTGATATTTGCGTGTACCCAAGAATCATAAAAGAAAATGCACTCACTAATGTAGACGGAAGTTCTCACGGTAATGGGGGGTGTACTGCGTTTGGAAAGTGGAGAAATGCCACTATTCCTTCATGGGCTAATACGGCTGCAAAGAAATATTTCAATATTGATTCATTCAGTCAGTATTCGGGCGATAATATAGTAAGTGATATTAGCGAATATTTTAAACTGAATCTCGCATCGGACGTATATCAAACCGCAAGTACAGATCACTCCGAATACTTACAATCAGATGTAATGGAGTTTCACGAACCACTATATCTCATCAATGTAGTCAATAACGAAGCACTTGTTCCGCAGCCCAATGTAAAGAATTTCTACGACACCGGATGCTATGTAAAATTGAGAAGTTGTATTGGAAGGTACTACAAGACAACCAATAGCTACCCGCTTATTGATGAAAGGTGGGAGGATTGTATTCCTGCGTTAAATGGGATTGGTTACGGAAACTCTGTTTTTTTTAACAGAGACGCATTTGTTTATGTTAAAACGCAGCTTAATACTCAGAAGTGGTGGAATGTAACCAATAAAACTCAGTTAGAAACCCAATCAGCACAAAACGCTATCGCAGCCAATGGGAGTTATTTGATTCCGGGGACACCGCATACGATTTACGGGCTTTATACTCATACAAATACTAATAACCGCACATTTACTATTGAGTTTGGATATGACAATGGGTTTGGTGGAGTATTTACTCCGGCAGAGGGAGATGAAATATGGGTGTATTACGATCCCGATATGCCTGTAAGGGTTTTTGGCGGAGAACACTACGTTGGAGAAGCTATTTACTCTCCTATATTTAGGGCAAAAAACGCTGTAAATGAAGGAGGAACAATGGAATTTGGTGTTGGTCTTCCATACCACAAATTTCAGATGAACAACATCGGGATCGTAGGGAAGGCATTTAATGGTGACGAAAACCCACATTATGATTCAGAGCTTGAAATTCAGGCTATCCGACAGTTAGTAGTCCCATTTATTGTAGAAAGTAAGGTTAATCTTAATTTCCAATATGAAATTCCATCTACTCAAGGAGAGCCAGGTTCGGCATCAATGTTTAAATTCTTTCCTGCTACCCATTTCATAATGAGACCACAACTATGGGGTGTAGGGAATAATTTTGAAGGATTTGGCGGGGCTATACCTATAGGGTATCAAGACGATTATCCCGGAGAAGAGTTCAGATGGACGTATGGGGGATTTCGTTTCCGTGGGAAAAATAATCAGGATTACTACCATTCGCTTAATGCCCAGGTAAGCTCATCAAAGCCAACGGTGGGATACAGAGACAGGACAAGGTATCCAACCCGTGTTGCATACAGCCTTGAAAGAGTAATGAATGTTCAGGGCGCACCGAACTTAAGAACGTTCCTGCCGGGTAACTATTATGACCTAAAAGACAATACCGGAGAAATCAAATACTTGTATGACAATCTCTCAGAACGGGGGAATAACCTTATAGTACTCACGGATCATGGTATTACTGTTTTGCTTATTGGCAAGAATATTCTGGCTCAGGCAGAAGGCACGGAATTAGCTACAATGATTGGCACTCAAGGGCAGTTTATTGGAGGCGAAATCCTGATAAACAATGAAGTCGGACTGCCAAAAGATATGTGGAGAAGTTGCACTGAGGGAAACAATATGCTCATGTTCGCATCATTGGACAGTGCTTATATTTTACAAGGGACTTCACTTTCTGACATTGGTAGGAATAAATTTCATAATCGCTTATTTGGTACGTACTTAAAAAACATAACCAATGGAACACATATTACAGGCGGATATGATCCGCTACACAAAGAATACTGGCTACAGCTCGACAGTCACGTACTGGCATACCCCATTCTGTCAGAGCATTGGAATGACCGATATGACTACAATTTCGACCGCTACATATCCATGCCCGATAATAGGACTTTTGGCGTAGGGAATCGTAGCTCAAAAACTAAGTGGAGGGTATATACAGATGAAATATTGCTTGGTGAACCCACCATTGGCAGGGAAACTATTATCAACGAAGTAGAGCAGGTCAGTAGTCCACAGCAGGGGTATCCTGCAAAGGCAATTCCGGGTATCGTGGCAAAGGAATTTATCCGTACTAAGATAGCGTCTAACCTGAAACCAACAAGGGTTGAGTTCTATGAAGCACATGGAGGTATAAAACAATGTGAACTTAGTATTGAAAAAAGTTTGCAATACCTTAAAGATTATACTAACTTTGAACAATACATTCCAAGGCGAGATATTGAAGTCGATCCTGACTGCAAAAGATTACAAGGCAGGCAGTTGGTTTTCAAGATCATTTATGAAGGTGCGGGATTTGAGATAAAACAAACATCAATTCAATATAAGGAGATAAAATAATGGCAGCAGCAGCAGTAGTTCCAATCGTAATGGGTCTTGCACAGATGTTGCAAGGTTACATGGAGAAGAAAAAGGCAGACGGAATGGTTCCGCAGGTATCTCCGATATATGCAAAATTAATGGCAGATTACCAGCGAAGGGCGAGAAATTCGGAGGTTGGCAGCGCCTACAATAATACATTAAATAAGGCACGTAACCTTATTGCCAGTAGCGGGAACTCGGTATTGCAAACCGGGAACCCAATGGCATTTGCATTTGCTCAACGCAGGGGTGCTGATTACATCAATGAATTACTCGCAGGTGTGGCACAGAACGCTATGCAATATACCCAAATGGCAGGTGCAATGGGCAACAAAATGAGTGATATTCAGTTCCAGTCCGATACAAACCGATGGGCAAATAAGGCCGTTCCTGCACAGCAAAATATGGCATCCGGTATTCAGAATATGTTACTTGCTATACAGCAAAACGCAGGAGGCGGTGGCACTACACAACCCCCAAGATTATCATTGGAGCAGATTACACAAAACGCAAAGTTTACGCCCGGTGCATTTGGGAATACCGAACAGCCAATAAGCACGACTGCAAGTGCCGAATATCAAAATCCATATCCAACCCCTGCATTTAACGTAGCGGATGTCTACAAAATGAAATACGGATCACTGTAAATACTAAAGAAATGGCAGGTTATTTAAAGCGACTGTTTGGTTTTGGATCAAATGACGACACTGAACAGCAATCTCAGCAGACAACACCAGAGCCGATAGCGGACAATCCGGTTGCTAAAACAAAACCATTGGGCATTATCACTGGCGGAGAAGGTGTTACTGCCACATTTCCAAACGTATCTCAGTACATTGGTGCGGTTCCGGGCAATTTGGATATAGCTAATTACATGAGAAACCTTGCTCAACAGGAAAACGAGAGAATATTGCAAATGAGAGCCAATGTACCCATGGCTACTTTACCCGCTGATTATTATTCTACGGAGCCGCTTCCTGCAATAGCCGGATATACAGAAGGACAGATGCCAATTATTAGCTCCCCATATGCTCAAAAATACCCATTTGCTCTTGCAGATGAACGCAAAAGAAGTTTAATGGAAGCAAGCATGATAAGGCAGCGGCAGAAAATGATACAGGATCAGCCGGTAATGTTTCAGGCTCCGGAGACATCATGGGCATACAAAAGAGCCATGGAAGAAAACTGGCTATCTGATCTAAATGCTATTCAGCAAGAAATATCCAATACCCCGAATGGTGTCGAGAAAATGAAAACATACGGTACTAAGGAATGGAACAGGGTTCAGGAGTTTAATGCAAAATATACAGAATTGGCTAACCAAGGTAAGCAGGTAGCCACTAACTTAAACGAAATAGCACGGGACGAAAAAGCCTCAGCCATTGACAGAGCAAAAGCGTCCCGTGGACTTTCTGATCCCACATACCTTACTGAGAATTGGGGTACTCTTAAAACATTGGCATCCCGTGTTCCGTATACCGACGTGTTAAACAAAGCAGCAGACCAACTACTTCAATCACCAGAAGTCAAGGCAGAAGCGATAAAAGAAATAGGTCGTATTAGCGGACAGGGTGGGGATATTGTGCAATGGATCAATTCAAGAGAAAGCGTTCCGGCACAAAACATCTGGAACATGGCAGACCTTATTTACAAGGAAAACAAATCAACTATTCAGGATTTGCACCCAGAATTGACATCTACTCAGCAGCAGGATAAGGTAAAAGGAGACCTTGCATTAATGTTTGCTGCAAAAGAAAATGTCTCAACAGGTACACTCTCAAAACCAATGAACATAAACATAGGAGGAAAGGAACCGTCGTCATACGTAAACAACTACATGGGATTCATGGGAGATAAAGGCAATTTTGGATCAGTAAAGAAATCTATTGAGAAATCTTTTAGTTCCGGTAATAGCCTGAATGACACTCAAAAAGCAATGGCTACCGAGTTTGCTAATTACACAGATGATAACGGTGAACAATTTATGCAGGTTGACCTGAAAGAAGTTGTTACTCCAAAGACACCCATAACATGGCAGATGTTTCCCGGAAAGCAAATATCATTTGGAGATAATGAGCAAACATTTACAGTCCAAGAGACATACAATCTTCTTAAATCACAAGATCCCGGAGCAGCATTGCGGTTAGAAAAAAGCGTTAAGTCTGGGGACTTAAGTTGGACAGACCCACTTGTAGCAACACCTACTAAAATAAAAGGGATGCTATTAAGGAATAACACAGACCTTGATATAACATACGGAGACGTAATGGATTGGCAGGCAAATGGTATGGCTGATACCTACCTTGGTATGGCAGATCATGGAGTTCAAACAACCTATGTTTTGAAAAAGAAAACTGGCAAAAAATACACCATGTCGGGAGCTCCAGTGCCAAATACCGACCCGTCTGCTACATTTACCATTCGCACTCCGCTGAATATAGCGGGTGGAAAAATGTCAATAGAAGACCTTTTTAAAGCTAATGCAAAGAAATCGAGAGAACTTACGGGTGGTAACTTAAATTAATCATACAAGCGATGCCGGAAATTAACGAAAAGTTACTGAAGCTCAACTACGAGAACTTAAAAGGTCGTGGCATTGTTTCCACTGACTATAATACATTCCGTTCAGATATTGGAGACGTAAATAAGGCTCGTGAAATTCATAATGCTATTTCGGCAAAAACAATAGCAGCACCATTTGATAAATGGTATCAGTCTTATGGATTTGATGCCAACCAACCAACCGCAGTAAAGACACAACCAACAACACAAGACCCATCAAAGGGAGTTGTAGAAGTACAACTACCAGAACTTGATACAGTCCAGTCAGCACAACCTGTTATTGATACCCCAATCCCGGCAGCACAACAACCTGTTCAGCAAAGAAACCAATGGGTTGAGTCCGGGTTAATGGATCAATTAAAGAAAGAATATGCCGATTCAGTAGCGATAAAAGCAAGGAATTTAGCACAACCAATTGCCGAATTTGATTACAACTCTACTTTAACACCAGAAGAAGCCATTGGGATACTTCCTGTTAATAGAAGCATGAAGCCATCAATGGACTGGAAGCTGCCAACGATGCAGGAATCGCAGGATATTGTAGACAAAGATTTTTACGACAGAGTTAGGGGTATAGCTTATGAAGCGAGTGTAGGCGGTGACATGGACGTTTCTGATAAGCTAATAGAGCAAGCTCAGTCAATAAACCCTAATGATCCATATTTACACAGACTAAAGGCATTTAACCTTAAATCAAGACAGGACTATCCAAATGCGCTTAAAAGTATTGATACAGCAATACAGTTATCAGACAAAGAACAATCAGTAAACCCAAGTTTGTATTTAGACAAAGCCGGAATTGAGCTCGAATCAGGGAATTCAATATCTGCATACGCCAATGCTGACAAATATATTAAGTCAATTGGCGGTGTTTCTGACAATGAATCTGGACTGAAAGACTTAGCGGAGGCATACAGGATTAAAGCAGTAGTTGGGAAGAACCTTGATTTGGATAAAGTCCCGGCAGGGAATGGAGTTAAGGGATCGAAATACGACATTGACTTATTCAATTACAAATCTGCCTTATCACAAAGCAAGGCTAAGACAAAAGAGAGACAGGATCAGGAAATATCAGCTACTCTCAAAACCATGCCTGACTATCTGATGTCAAGTCCGTACAACGGATTCTCCCTTTTAATGAGTGGGTTTCAGGGTGCAAGCGAGGCAATAAACAAAATACAACAATCAGTAGAAGGAGAAAGAGAAGTCTTTAACGAGATAGCACCTGGAATAACAAAAAGAGAAGTAGAGGAGCTTTCTGCCGGAACAAGGGCAGTCATGTTCATTGGGGGTATGTGGGGACTTGGCATGGCGGCAGGTACGTATGCTATGCCGGGCAGCCTTGGTAAAAGGAAAATGATTTCTCAGTTAATGATTCCCGAATTGGCATTATTCAATGCTCAGGCTGGATTAGCTAATATGGTTGCTCCCGAAATTTCAGAAACAATTCTTGCTCCGGTAACAGCAGCGAGAACTGCAATGGGAATGGATGCACCAAATTCAGAATTAGGGAAAGAATCCCTTGTTGTTGGAGACATGGTTGGCTTTATGCTAATACTTCATGGTGCAAAAGCGGTATCCCAAAACGTAGGTAACGCAAAGGCAGTCAAGGACATTGCGCAGAAAGTAGACAAGCTATACACAAAGATAGCCGAACGCAAACCGTTAACAGAAGAAGAATACACAGAGGTATCCGAAATGGTTCAGGACGTACCACCAGAAGCCGCTGAAATATACAATACAGAGATCAAACCTGAAATCAAAACAATCACAGAGCAAGAATTAAAAGTCGAATCTGAGAGAGAATTGACAGAGGATGAAAAGAAAATAATCTCTGCATTAGAGAAACTGAAATTAGAGCAGAAAGAAACCCCAAAAGCAGAGATAACTCCAAAGACAGAAACTCCTGAAACACCAGTAGCACCAAAGTCAGAACAAGGGATAGAAGCTGCACCAGAACCGACTATTTCCAAAACGGAAACAGTCACACCCGTAAATATAGAGTCAGTAGAAATAAAATCCAAAACCAATGAAACAACAAACCCCAAAGCCACAGAACCCATTCAAACAGCAGCCGAAACCACAACCCAAAGCACCGAAACAGGGCAGCCGACCGAAACCGAATTATCCAAAGCCGAAGTAGTAAAAGAAATCAATTCTAAGCCACTCAGTCACGTTTCAGGACTGGTAATGGGTGCAGGGGAAGCCGAAGGCACTTATCTATCCACAGAAAAGGGGAATCGTTATTCTAAGTCAGATAAGCAATCAGACGTTCAACAGGCGAGCGTATCAGTGGAGAACCCGTATGTTATTGATGCAAAATCCGGTGAAGGTAAAAGCCTTATTGACTTACAGAATGAAGCACTGCCACTGGCTATTGAGTCTTTTATTAAAGACAATCCAAACATTAACAAAGAGGAAGCGAGATCATTTGCTTCATTCGACCAAGCCTATGAAAACTATCCCGATTTAGAACCCTATGTAGCAAAACAAGTAACAAAAGGACTGAAAGAGCAGGGGTATGACAGTATCTATCACAGGGAGGTAGATTCACAGGAAGGGATGCTTATAGTCTTTGATAAGAACAAAGTAACCATTCACGAAAAACCGAATATTGTTTTTACTTCATCGAACGGGAAATACGAGATCGAGAAAAAAGGCAGTTCCTTAACTGTAAGAGGTAAGCACGGGAAAGAAATCCCTTCAAGAGTAAAAGGGAAAGATGGGAAAAACAAAGAAAACAGCGAATACCGTACCGTAATCAATGAGTACATTGATAGTATTGACCTTGACAAGGGAGAAACCGTAGAAAATAAAGGATTGCTGAGTAGTGGAATGAATGAACTCGATGCAATGAAAGAAGTTGCATCAGGGTCGGACAACCCACGTGAAGTTGCTATAGGGTATGAACGAGCATCTGCCATTCCAGCTAATCATAGTGCCAAAGAGGATGCCATCCGTAAGCACATTGGACACATAAGCAAGGAATCGTGGATTAAAGAGGGAGACAAAAATAAACTGACAAGGGGGATCCGGTTCACATATATCCGTAAAGGCGGTGAAGGAATTGAACAAGTAGCACAGCGAGCCAGTCTGGATATGGAAGGTGTTGAAGGTGGTGAATTAGTTACTACTGAAGACGTAGTTAATTTTATAAAAGACTACGAGTATTTGCAGCAGTATGACACTAAGATGTCGCCGTTGATGAAGGATTTAAACAATCGTTTTATCGACCTGACAGGAATAAGTCTTACCAACGGTAGAATCAATAAAAGATTATTCAGTAAAGAGATTGACGGCAAAAGATTAAAGCCCAATGACCAGAAGCAGGGTGATAAAATGCCAGATGTTCTTGCAGACGAAATCAATAAGTACGGAATATCCAAAGAGTTACTGGATGATTACTACGACGAATTACACAAAGTATTAACAGAAGAAGAATACAACGCACTACAAAAATCATTTTATGAAACCGAAACAGGAGAGCGCAATGAAGTACCTGAAATGGGAAGCGCAGCGACAGATGAAGCACCAAGCCTCACGGCTAAGCAACAAGCCTCAATCGACAAAATCCAAAGAGACTACGAAGCCACTAAAGCAGAGTTAAAAGCTGCACTCGCATCTGCAAAGAAGCGCAGGTCACAAAAGGAAGCCGAACTCGACAATCGTAGTGGAATTTTTGGAGACACAAAAGACACCGGAGGAAATAAAGACCTTCAGTCTGACTTTGAGTACAACAAAGAAACCAAAAAGAAGGCATTGCAGTCATTCGATAACGAAATTGGAGCCATTCAGAAGCAGATTGATACCAATGAAAGCTCATTGCAGTCAAAGATTGACAAGGTAAAACAACAAACCGAAATTGATTGGTCAGAGAAAGCCATTTCAGCGTTAGAAAACCTAAAGGTTGATACCAAAGACAAACTATTTGATGCAACACTTGGTATCCCGGTAGCAGCATGGAACACCGCTATTGACATTGTAATAGCAGGTGTAAAAGCAGGTAAGGCAATAGAAGTTGGTATAAAAGAAGCAATTGACTACATCAAGGCTAAACACCCGGATGCAGACGAATCCGAAATCACCAAAAAGATCAAGGGTGTAACCGATATGTTCATGCCTGAACAGCCAAAAAAAGTTATCGAACCCGTTAAAGAAACCCTACCTCCGGCAAAACCAAAGGAACCAGTATCAGATACAGGCATACCAGATGGAATGAAAGAGCGTGGCGGTGCAAGAAGTGTGCTTGATAATCCTGACATTAGACCCGAACTGAAAGAAATCCTAATGAACAACGATAAAGCACGATTCTATGTTCCAAGGGAAATCGAAGTCAGTAAGGCGGAGGCCACGGCTATCATTCAGGCAAGGGGACTTGAAAGCACAATAAAGATGATGGAGGACAATCCACGAGATCCATCTATTCATCCAATAACAAGAACCTTACTCAGAAGCGAATCCATAAATGAAGCCAATAGGCTGTTTATTGAAAGTTACGGAAAGAAATCAGAGGCTACCCGATACTACTCAGAACTTGCAGACAGGGCTATTCAGACCTATACCCAAAAGGGAACAGAGATAGCACAGGAACTCCGTGCCATGGGCGAATTTACTATCCCTGAACGTGAGTTATTCAAAGCGCAATTAGCGGCAAAAGAGCAGCGCAATAAGAAAGTGAAAGACAACGAAGGCAGTATTAAGACCAAAAAGAAAGGACTTGATGATGCCAACGCAGAAGCTATTGACGGAGTTCTGAAAGACAAAGATGTAAGCTCAAAGGTAGGGAAAGTGGTAGGTAAAACACCACAGAAACCAGCAGAGCCAAAAACATTCAAAACCTTAGTCGAAAAAGAACGGGCGTACCGGAAGGACTTACTCAAAGGATTTAAAAAGTCTGATCTATTCCTTGCAACAGCAGGTGGGTTTAGCCCAAAAGCTATTGAATTAGTAGGGAATTTGACCGCATCCTATGTGAGAGAAGGCGCATTCCGTACAGCAGAAATAGCAGTTCTACTTGCAAAGCAATTCAAAAAAGAATTTGGTGTCGATATTGACCCAAAGGACTTTGAAAAACATATTCCCGACAAGATTGAAGGCAAAGATTGGGGACAAATTGAAACGGACGGACTCAAAAAACAAGCCGATAAAGAAACCGAAGATGCAGCCAACACCCTTGCACAAAGGATTGTCCGCAGATTATCTTCAAAGCCAAAAGCATACGACCCGGTAAGGGATATGATAAACACTCTTTTCGGGAAAGTTGATGAAAAACTTGAACCACAAAAGGGGGCAGAAACCAAACCGACTATTGAAACTATCGGAGAGGCTATTGCCAACAAAGAACAATACAAGGAAGTTTGGGAAGCATCTAAGGCAGAAGTGGAATCCCGTATTGACAATATGGAGATTAGCGACGATGTAAAGGCTGACATGAAAGATCAGTTACAAGGGTATTATGATGAAATTATAGGCAAACCGTACTCAGAACGTCAGGTAGGTAAAGCCGTCAAGGAAGCCATGAAATCCATGGACGAAACCATTAACGACATTATCCGTAAACACTATTCAGAGGTTGACGCTACCCGCAGGTCGCTTACCGAAAAACTCATTGAAGAAGCAGGTGTTTCCGGTGAAGATGCCCGGTTACTTACTCAGTCCGTTGCAAGTGCGTTTGAACGACTTACATTAAGAGCCAAGCAAAACGCATTGCGCAAATCCTTAACCACCAAGGAACGCATATTTGAATCTCCAAAGAAAATAAAGGCAACCCATGAAGCCATGATCGAACTCTCCAATATGGGAGCATTTGATGATGCTGAATTTACCCGTATGTATGCAGAGAAAATGGGATTGCCGGAAATCACACCAGAGCAGGCTATTGAAATCAAACGACTTGCTCAAAGAGTGCATGATGCCCCACAGGGAGAACCCAAGAACAGGGCTATTACTGATTTACTAAACTACCAAGCCAAACTACCAGGTATTGATTGGGGTGACGTTGGAACAGGATTTTGGTATGCTAATATGCTATCCGGTATCAGCACCCAACAAAAGAACGTTTTTGGCAATATGTCAAACCACTTGCTTGCACTGACAGAAGAAGCGATACAAAACCCGTCAGCTATTCCTTTTTTGATTTACTCTATGTCAACAGGATACGGACGTGGCGCAATGAAATTTAGGGACGTAATGAAAACCGGATATGCCCCGATAAGAGGTAAGTCAGTAGAGGTAGGAAATGTTCTTGAGCAATGGGAATTTGACGGCAAATATAATCCGGCAAATGCAGCCAAGTACGTGCCACGCATTATGTTTGGGGCGGATGCCATGAACTATGAAGCCGGAAAAGACCTAAGAGCATTCTCGCTGGCAAAAAGGATCGCAGCTCAGAATGGAATTAAGTTTTTCAACTCCAAAGACGGTACATTCTTTAATAACAAAGCAGTTTGGCAAGAAGTCGACAGGATACTTAACCGTACACCGGAGGCATATAAGGAAGCTGAAAAAATTGCATTGGAGGAAGCCGAAGTCTCCATTAAGGAATTACCATCAAACATGACTTCAAAGCAGCGTACCCGTGCAGAAAAATGGATGCGTACAACCGGAGCAAAGATAAGGGCTTATGAGTTACTTGAAATGGGAAGGGATAAGTCAATTATTGACGATACCAATGACTTTGCAGCCAAGCTAACCTATAACCACAATACAGAAGGAAATGCTGGACTTTTGTCGGATGCGGTGTCATACCTTGCAAATGCAATGAGATTACGGGTTCCAATTCCATTTACAGGTAAAACAATATCGGTAAGACCGGGCAAATTTATTGTTCCGTTTACTCGAATTGTAACCAATGTAATGACTCGATCAGCAGACTTCTTTCCACCTGTAGCACTGTATCGTGGAATAAAAGGTGGTGTTGGGTGGGAGTCGCTTGAAAACACAAGGTTTGGCGGCAAATATGTAAAATACACACCAGAGGAAAGATCAAAAGCATTTATCCGTGCAGGTGTTGGACTTGCAGCTTCAACGGCTCTGTACTTAATGACACAGGAAGATGAAAAAGGCGAAAGCGCAATTCAAATTACCGCCAATGGGACAAGGGACTGGCAGAAAAACAAACAACTTGAAGCCGAAGGATGGAAGCCGTACAGTATAAAAGCAGGAGGTATTTGGTGGTCGTACCAGTACACTCCCTTATTACTTTTACTTGCACCTATTGGAATATTGAGGGACGGTGAAAAGTACGATCCTGACTTTAACAAAGAAACAACCCTGCGGAAAATAATGCTTGCCAATGAGCAAAACATAAAGACGTTCGGGGATATGTCATTTGTAAGCAACGTAGCAAACCTTATGAATGCGCTAACATCGCCAACAAAAGGACAGTTTGAACGCTATATGCAAAAAATGGCAGGTACAGGAAAGAGTTTCGTTTTGCCGAATATCGTAACACAAACATCGCAGTACACCCAAAAGGTATTTGATATGCCAAGAAAAGAGGCAGATGACTTTTTCGCTAAAATGATTATGGATATTCCGATAGCCAGAAACAGCCTGAGCGATATGGTTAATGTGCTTGGAGATCCCGTTTATGCCGACCCAAACTTTATGTTTGGCAAAGAAAAGATCAGCCCGGAAGCAAAATTCCTAAATGAGAACAATCTATTTATCGCCAAACCAAAGCGTGAATCAGAAGGGTTAATGCTCATCAATGATAAGACAAAGACCTACGAGCCAATGACCGATGATGAATACTACAAATTCTGCAAGCTAAGAGGACAGAAAATCAAGTCCATGGTTCAGATGTTAATGGAGATGGATAAAAACACGATCACTCCTATTTCAAATCTGGCAGCAGAGGGAATGGATATTAAATTAGATACTCAAAAGAAAATAGCAGCAGAATACAGGACAAAGGCACTCAATAATGTGAAGGAAAACATTGTGAATTTAGCCAATGAGCAAGCCAAATGGGAGTTATTCAAAGAAAGAACAGGAGTAAAAGCCGGGTTCAATAGGGATATTCAATCTATTATCAATGAGTCCGAAAATGAATAAAATATTTTGTAAATTTGACCATTAAATACAACAGCCATGTTATCACTAAGCAGCACAATTTTAACCATGAGCAACCTGAGTATGAACTCAGCAAACCTCATTGTTTCAACCGATGGAGTTCTGACTTCACCACCTTCAATATATACGCTTAAAATCAGGGCTGCCGGGATGGTTCCCGATAGGGACTTTACTATTGCCGGATTCACTTATACAGAAATTAGCCTTGGTATATGGGATTGTACGAGGGCTTTTGACTTTGACGAACTCACTACATTAAATCCGATTGTGCTTACAGTGGAGCCAGTGCGATCTTCTCAGATTGGGGACTGGACAGGATTGTTTACATTACTGCCAAACACCTATACCGTAGATGCGGCTAATGATGAAGTAACGCTTACCCTTCAGGGTAATTCAGATGATGTAATTCTGGCAGTTCCGTTTATTAAATTTGACTCCAAACTAAATGTAGGGGTAAAAGCAAACCATATTAACCGTATTGTAAACAACTCAGGCGCAACAACAACGGTAAATGAAATTGTGGTTCTGCCTGACACAATAGGGGCATTCACTGTTTATTACAACCTTGCAGGGGTATGGACTGAATTTATTTCAGGCGTTACTGAGCTTGCAATTTTGGATACAGAGGATTTGGAAATCCTTATTCAGTGTGATAGCGCAAATATTGCAGACCTAAGTACAAGGGCATTGCAGTTGGGGTACACACCCGGAGTTGTTCAGTATTATTCGTATTGGAGATTTGATGCGTTACAGGAAATCGAAGAAGTTGCGGCCGTCACATCTGATCTTTCAGTTGCGGTACTGGATTTTACATGGATAAACGGAGAAGCAGTAAGTGTTGCAGGTAGTTGTCCGGGAACACAGACGCTCGATACCTTATGTGGATGCGAAACAGCAACCGCAGAAATTCAGGTACAGATTACCAATAATGCAGCACACAGTTGTCCTGACGGAGATACCGGAATGGTACGGCTTGGTGACATGATTCACGGTTGGTATCCCTTCCTAAGTGATGATGACAGCAGCGGAGTAGTGATCGCATTCCCGGCAGTAGCTACCGATGCTGATTATGTTTTAATGCCAGCAGAGAGCAAAACAATTACATTGACAGTAACTTGCAGTACGACAGCGGGATTACACCAATTTATACTTGATATTAACCGGAAACTCTGCGAAAACGCTGCCGATATTGCAGTAGCTACATATGGTAACGGGTCAGTGATTGTAGAAACAGCGGCACTTGTGCCGGTAAGTGACACAAATGACTTCTTTGCGCTGACATTGGATGCGGTAATCCAAGGAGATGCTGCATTAGTAAGTACTCAGAATGTAGATTTTGTTTGGGCTGCACATAGTGTAACCGAAACACTAAGCACAAGCGTAATCGAGGTTCCGGCAACCGGCGATTATACATTTTTGCTCAGCCTTCAAATCCCGGATGACATTACTTCGACAGTAAGGCAGTATGCTATTTTCGTAAACGGAGTAGCTAACACGACATTCCTTGACAGTCTCTATAACTATGGAGGGACTATCTCTGAGACGCTTTCGCTCACAATCGGAGACCTTGTATCCTTTGGGGTATTCCACGACGACGCAATGAGCGCACACACACTATTTGAAACCATGAGCGTTACTGTTTACAGGGAACCATGGGCTTCACTTCCGATAGTCGAAAACGTATGCCAGATCACAATGCAATGGGTTGTCCGAAATGACGTTACATCAGTAACTCCGGATACGGTTATTGATCTTGAAAAAAACGTAGGCACTTCAACAAACCAAATAGTAACCATAGGGAATGGAGGGACTTCAAGTATTATATTGACGGGTGTTACAATACCTTCAAATCTTGCTAATGCAGGATTACAGGTGTATTTCCCGATAGCACAGACTATCGCAGTAGGGCGCACACATCAGATCCAATTTACGTATTCTCCATTAACAGTAGTTACCGCAATATCAGGGATTGTTACAATTCAAATGGACTGTGGAGATGATCTGCAAGTTCCATTCTTGTTGACAAGTCATGCCAACGTGGAAACCTGCCAGATAGTACCTACTCAAAATCAATATTTTGTAGAGGTTCCCCTTAACACAGCAACCCAATTTGCGGATACCATTCAACTTAATACAGGATCAAATTACGGTACACTTGAACTCACAAAAGGGAGTGGTGCTGACAATGTAAGTTTTGGAGAAAGCCCATTCGGGAATGAAACCATATACCGGACTTTTGTGAATGAGTTCCAATTACTCAGTGTGCCGGTTACGGTTAGTGTTACAGGTACGGCGTTACCCGATCCTTCAGTAGTTAACGCTGTAATAAATTGGGTGTTACGCAATGATGAAAACGTTATTATATGTAGCGGATCACTGACATTGACATACACTCTGACTTTAGCAAGTACCCCGGTTTGCCCTGTATCATGGCTATCAGACCTGCTTTCTGCTTACGATTTACGTCCGTCTGATTCAGGTGAACTTATTGCCTATGTAGATATTGACAGGGAGCCATCAGAGGTAAGTGAATTTGAACTTACATTTGCATTGCCTACAGGTGAAGATGTTGTAACATTCCAGACTCAACCCGTATTGGCCGGGATTACGTGGGACGAAACACATATTTCAGAAAACCCTGCATATCTTATTGCGACAGTAGATACAGAGGTGTTTGCAGATCAGCAGATTCCTGTAAAATTAACCTACATAATTCCGGGTGATATTTCACAATCTCCTGTTAACAGTACGCTTACCCTTACATCAACTTTCGCAAATCCTGCCTTTACTTGCAGCCCACAGGTAGCTACGATATATCTGAGTGTTGAGTTAACAGGTACAGCAGGAGGATACGAAACCACTTGCAGGGTTGCAACGGCAGTTGATTGCCAGACAGCAAATGTTTATGATGAAAGCAATTATGGAGCCGACGCAAACCATGACCTTGCAGATTTCACACTATATCGAAAGATCACAGTTCACAAACCGAACGGACAGGACTATGTAATGAGTACACATCAGGTGTATGATGAACTAATTGAACCCGCTTCTTCAAACGTGCTGGCGTATCCAATTACCGTTACAAGCGGTGGGATATACACAGTAACACTTGAAAGCGCACCTGCTTATAATATTGCCGGGGCGTACCTGCAAGATGATTGTGTTGTAATGGCATCCGGAAGCTCAGTGGTGTTTTACAAAAGCCTTGTGAATAATAACCTTGGCATTGAACCTGGTACAGGGGTAAATTGGGAAAGTAATTGGGAACTCATTGAAGAATTACCTTCAACTTACACCAATATTCAGTACTACGTTCAGTTCTGTGATTTAACAAGTTGCCAGAGAGACCTCGAACGGACGGTATTCTGCAATATCAAAAACCTTTGCGACAATATGATCTGCAACAACAAGTGTTTTCAGGCATATTTAAAGCTAAAAGTTGTTATCCGGTCGTTATCGGAGGCTCAAACGCTGCAATGGTATGACAAAATGGTTGAATTATACAACCTTGCTAAGTCGCTTTGTGATTGCTCCACAAATCAAAAATGTAAATAATGGACTCCAATAATATTAAAAACCAAACGCTTGTTGAAACTATTCACAAGACGGTATCCCTTGCACGACAGGACGTGCTTGGGATTAAATCAAAGTATTGTTGGGATGAAGTCATTCTAAAATACAACATGATTGAGTTATTAGAGGATACGGAGGCGGTACTTGCTACTCAAAATTGCGCTACTCAATTTCTTAATTCAACCATGGATACAAAAGTTGTGGCGCAATACCAGAGCACAATAACAAATCAGTATATCCCAATACCAGAGCAGAGTTACCGTGGCGAAATTGCCAATGCAGCACAAATGGCATTAGTAAATTCACAGTCTAAGCAGCCCGGATGGTGGTGGTCAATTACTGGCAACTTTGATTACTCAGGGGATTCGTATGTAACCGGAGACGAAATATACTGGAACACATCAGGATTTCACTTTTACGGTGGTGCTGGCAGTGGAGGATCTTCTACGTTTGAACCAACAACGTGCGAAACCGGAGTACTGGTATCAGGCGAACCCAAAATTGTTAATCATACATTGGGTCGCAGGCCGTATATGTGGCAGGCATTTAACGTAGATGGCAAAGTTGAGTTGATTGATATAGTTGTCAATCCACTTGATGTCAATGGAAGCATAATCGTAACCGTAGAAGAAGGAACATCGGACGGATACACCATTTCTTTAATTTAGTCAAGATGAAAAAAATAGCATTATTATTTGCAATACTCATACTGGCATTAGTGGGGTACGGTCAGCAAGTGGTTAACGGAAGTCTTCAGGTGAAGGGAAACCTTACCGGGAATAAGGACATTTACTTTACCAAATTCCCGGCAGTTGATACTGCAATTCTGATAACAAAATCAGGGGGTAAAGTTGACACCGTATCGGTAGCAACCCTTAAAGGAATGATGGGAATAGTTGATACTACGGTAACAATCTATGATACAACTGTCTTATTACAGGTTGATACTATTTATTCTATACAAATTAACGTTGACACCATTTATTCTATTGTAGTCCGAACGGACACGATCCATAGTTACGTTATCACCTCTGATACCATATATTCTATTGTGATTCATGCTGATACGATTTACATAGGCGGTGATACGATTACCGGGGATTTGGCTGACAGCATATTCGCAAATTACGGATCAAACTTGGTTATGCAGGACGGTTGGCGTAGAAATGATACTATAAATATTGACACCAGTTGGGCAAGACCCGGACATAATCACCCACTTGACGACCTCGAAAACGTCCTGACAACCGGAAAGACTAACCGAAGCATTTTATATTGGAACCAGTCTGCCGGGATGTGGCAGGATACATCTTGGCAGTCAGCAACGGGAACGGTAATAAGTGTGGCATTAAGCCTACCTTCTGATTTCACTATTTCAGGGTCTCCGGTAACAACATCGGGGACGCTAACGGCTGTATGGGCGAGTAAGTCAGCAAACCTTGTGTTTGCATCACCGAATGGGAGTGCGGGGACACCGTTATTCCGAAAGGGGCAACCAGAGGATATTGGCATAATTAACGGCAATATCATTATAGGTAACGGATCGAGTGTAGGGCAGTCAAGGGTAATGAGTGGGGACGTGACTATATCCGCCACAGGTGTTACGACAATCCAGCCCAATGCAGTACGTGGTACAGATATTTCACTTACGGGCGAAGTAAATGGAGACGTGATGTATTTTAATGGGACGGATTGGGTACGATTAGGAGTAGGCACATCAAACAAGGTATTGAAATCAAACGGGACATTACCATATTGGGGGAATGATTCAACGGGTGCAGGGTTAACAGCCGCCAATGGAGTTGATAACAGGCTTGCTACTTTTAGCTCTGCTACAGCATTGAATGGAGAGGCTAATCTGACATTTGACGGCACTACTGTTCAATTAACAGGCAAGCAGGCTATTTCTAATTCATCATCAGGGTATGGAATTTACGTTCAGCAGATAGGGAATAATTATGCTATGTATAGCACAACGGCACAGGCTATGCCTACTGTGTGGATTGAAAGTACTTATCCTTCTGGTGGGGCATCCGGTAACGCATTGCAGGCTACATCAGCATCGGGAATGGCTATTGACGCACAAACAGCCGCAACCACATACCCGGCTGTTAAAGGATGGGCTACCGGAGCAAGTGGGATCGGTGTTGAATCTAAAGGGTATTTCAGGTTAACAGAGCAACCCGGAGCGCAAACCAACTATGTTCAGATTGGAGTTCCTGCTATGAGTTCAGATGTGACGCTGACATTGCCGGGTACATACCCGTCTGTAAGCGGTCAGAGTTTTAGTGTGACCACAGGAGGTGTAATGAGTTATTTTACACCCGGAACGGTAACAAGTATTGCTATGACAACACCGTCAGAAATTACAACTATCGGATCACCGATAACGGGTTCGGGTACTTTTGCACTATCGTGGACATCACAGGCAGAGCGATTAGTATTTAGAAGCCCTATTTCTGGTTCAGGGACACCTGCATTTGGTAAGGTAACATCAGAGTATATTCAGCAGTCGGACGGATACATCATGGTAGGTAATTCGTCAAATGCAGCGACAGAAAGATTGGTTTCAGGGGATGCAACAATGTCAAATACTGGCGCACTTGCCATATCCGATAACGCAGTAGACGGGACAGACATTGCTTTAACCAGTCAGGTTAATGGTGATATAATGAAATTTAACGGTACGGATTGGGTTGTTGCTAAAGATACGGGCTATCTCAAAACCACAACGGATTATATGTGGGGTAACTACACTAATTCAGGATGGATAAAATCAAAATCAGGGATATATGCAGTAGGTAGTAAACTCGGAATGACAACCGCAGGAGAGACAGGGTATGTTGAATTATACGTAGATCCCGCACATACTGGCTTTCAGATATACACAATGCCCCCTGCTTACCCTGCAAGCTCAGGGTATCAGTTAACAAGTCAGACAGACGGTACGCTTTCGTGGGCGGCTTCTTCTCCCACAAGCGGCACTGTAACATCCGTAGCGACTTCATGGGGATTAACCGGAGGGACAATAACATCAACAGGGACATTGAAAGCAGATAGTTCTCAGGTAGCAACGCAATACGACATTTCAGGCTTTTTGTCTCAGGACAGTGGGTATTTAAAGACTACAGGGGATACGGGGTATGGGAATTATTCATTTACCGATACTGTTTCGGTAAGAGAAGTAGAGAGCAGGTATGGTAACTTATGGATACATCACTTACCTAAACCAGAAGCTCCGACAGCAAGTCTTAATGCAACACCCGGTAATCTTTCAGGGGAATTTTATTACAGAGTATCCTTTTTGACAGCACAGGGCGAATCTGAGTTATCAGACAATTCAAATTTATCTGACGTGGTGGCCAATGAACAGATTACCGTAGAATTTATACCCACCGGAGAGCAAGGAGTTGTTATTGGGAGAAATATTTACCGTGTGGAGGTAGGGAATTACCCTGATTTTTTGCTTATTACAACCATAAATGATAATACTACGACTACCTATAATGACAATAATATTACAGGAACGCTTCCAATCCCCTCGTTTGGCACAGCAACAGGAGGCATTTATGTTGGCAGTGATACGACGCTCGCTATGGTTATTGACGAAAAAGGTGGGCTGAATATGATAAAAGATACCAATGTTTTAAGAATGAGCCAAGCTCCATTCAGTCACGAAGATTACCCCAATACAGGATTTTCCAATCATATAATAATGGAAAAACAACTATCCGAGCTTGGGGAGAACGGTATATATATGGGAGATAGGGGGGCGAGATTCTATTCCATACAGACAAACGGAGATGATGCACGAATGGATATTATGTATTCGTCAATTAATGGATACCCATTAGACCCTGCGCAAACAGATACCGTAATACGAATAGTTGAAAACACATTGCAGTTACCAGAATTACAAACTTTATCATCTATCCGATACCTTACACAAGACCCTTCAACCAAGACCATTGGTTACGCTACCCCTACACTTGGATCAACCACTTTAGCAGGCTTAACAGACGTAAACGTAACAGGCGTAACAGATGACGACGTACTGTACTACGATGCAGCAACGGCAAAGTGGAGGGATACCACAAGTATATCGGACACCTCCGCTGCAAATACAATCTGGCGACAGGTGGGAGACGTAGCCTACCCACGTTCAGCGACCAAAATAAGTTTAGGTACAACCCGATCAGGGGCGAGAATTAGCCTTAACGGTAACGCCACATCCGACACGCTTTTTAAGATTTCAAACTCGAAAACCGGAAACGACAGTACTTTGTATATGTACTCAAACGGCGAAGTTTTAATAAACGGTACTGAAAATCAGACGGGTGTTTTAGGACTTCTCAGGGTTACAGAAAACGGTGGAGGTGTAGCGATACAAGGCGAAAGCAATGCGAGTGGAGGAGTAGGATTAGCCGGGTATGCAACAACAGGAAATGGTGTAATTGGTTCTGCCACATCAGGATATGGATTTTACTCAACAGCAACAACGGGGACAGGATTATTCTCTACGTCATCAAGTGGATGGTCTGCTGATTTACAGGGAAAGCTAAAAGTACAAGGAATCACCAAAGCCGACACCTGCAAATACGACCTGACATGGAACGAAGCAACAGGTGAAGTAAAGGCACGGCGGTATCCGGCACATTGTTTTGCTTACTATTCAAATAACACGGGGTATAATCTTACATTTTCAGTTATAGATACTTATTATCCGCTTGCGCTTGCGTTAACAAGTCTGGACGCTCAGGGATTTACGGTTGACAATGATACTGCTAAACTAACATATACAGGATTAACGGGTCATGTGAAATTTGATATTGATATGTCAGTTTCGGTATTTGATGCCTTACAAACATTAGAGGTGCAAGTATACAACGTTACTGACGCTGCGGAAGTCCCCACATCTCAATTATCAATTCAGAATGGTGGGCAATATAACCCAATACACGTAACCGCTTATGATATTAATGCAACAACCGGAGACGTATATTTAATACGTGCGAGGCAGAAATCGGGGACAGACGGTGCTTTATTTTACAGACTTTCGGCATACGCTCAGACAATCCACTACTAAGTATGCGAACAGTACTTGCTATATGCTTGCTAATAACGCTTGACACTCAGGCGCAAATTATTCAGACAAACTGGTCTGTTGATTCTCCATTTAATTGCACATATCCCCATTACAACAACGAAACGTGTTTGATTAACAGCCACGCAATAGCAATGGCGCAAGTTATTAACTACTACAACCACCCTGAATATCCGTTTCAATCGAATTGCTATCAGTCTAATGTCGGGAATCTTTGCTCAGAAGGGCTTACCATTTACTTTGATGATACGCTCCTGTTTAGTTCAACGGTATTAGAGATGGACATTGCCTGCCAGTCGAGTTACAGTCCTTATCCTTTGGCGTGGAACTGTGGACTTGTAAACGTAGATACGGTACGGAATGTATTGCGGGATTTTTATGGATACCAATGTGAAACAGATTCGGTTAATCACGTATTGCCGGAATTAAGGGACAATATAGCACTTGAACAACCATTTATTATAGAGACATACCCGTATTCAGGGGGGTGTTCCCGGTTTGTTCTTATTGATGATTATGATTGGACTACTGACAGGTGGCATTGCAATTGGGGTTGGGGTTGGTTTCATAACATAGAATGGTGGCACATAGATTCAATGTATTTTTGCGGACAGATTTACGGGAAAACGCAAACCTGTGTGTATAATATCGTACCAGACAGCATTACCGTGACCGGATACCTGATATACGATGGTACTCAGGACACGATTTCCGGCTATATCTTATACGGCAATGACACTGTATTTTCAGGGGAAACATATACTACTACAAAGCAAACGCTGTACCCTGATGCAATAACAGATGCTACATGGGGTAACTCAAACGCTGTAGATGCTATGCTTATCCTAAAACACTTTACAGGGATGCAATTATTAACAGGATTGCGAAAGGAGGCAGCCGACGTAACCAATGATATGCTTATAAATTCAGTAGATGCGCTCTATGTAGCGAAACGATTTGTCGGCCAGTTATTAACATTCCCATCTCCCGACTATATATTTGAATACAAAGAGTTGACAATGAGTGGAAATTATACTATCTTTGGACGCTGTAATGGCGATGTATCACCTTAAAAAACTAATAATTCTATGGAAAAAAAACCAATCATTACAGAGACTACTCCGGTTAAGATGCCAATGAAGCAATTTATTGCATTCTTTGTCGCTGTAATAAGCATTGTATTTGCTGCAATAACCTATCAAAACAAAGACAGAGAGGAAATTATTGCAAAAATAACCAAGAATGATGTAGAAATAGCAAAGATTAACACGAGATTATATTACATGAACCTTGTGTTATTCGGAGGCAATAAGATAGATCAGGATGCAGTGCAGCATAAACTCTTTGAACTCGAATTACAGGATATGAATATGAGAGGTGGGGCTACAGATGTAGTGAAGCCAAGTAAATTATGCCAGTAATGCCGAAAGGCGAGTATTAACCAAATAAAAACAACTATGAAAACAATGATTAAAATGCTCCTGATGTTTACCATTATAGGAGCAATTATGTTTGCAGGTGTCTCTGTGGGTGGTAAAGCACCTCCTGAAAAGGCAAAAACCGAAATTGTAGTAGATCCCAATACTGCTACTGTTACGGATACCGAAACGCCCGTAATGACCCCTGAGCCGGAGTCGACAATAGCACCTGAGCCAGAATCCAGTGCGTCTACGTGGCTTGAAAAAATTTATTTATTTCTTGGGTCTGTTATTGGGATTACAATTTTGAGATATATTTTAAGGTTTCTGCCTTCTGCTGCCAACTACGACTTTATTGGATGGGTAGTGAAGATAATTAACCTGATATACGGTGCATGGATCGAAAACAGAAAGGTTGGAGGAGGAACCTTCAAACGAAACTATTCTAAGTAGGCTGACGAGCCATAGTATGTAAAGACTTCCCTGGTGCTGACTAACCTGTAAGGAAAAGTGCAGCAGTAGCTTTCTAAACTACCGTGTATTCGTTTACACTCAGGGAGCAAAATAAAGCAAAAATTATGGTAACATCAGCACAGTGTTTAAAGAAATACGGGCAGCCAACTAATAATAATCCTTGGCTTGTCCTATGGGATGTCCCGGCAGAACTCGAAATAGGGGCTTTGCCTAATCGCCTGTATTGTAATAAAGATTTAATTGCCCCGCTTAGTCAGGCATTCAAAAACATTATTGACCGTGGCTTGATTGATGAAGTTAAAACTTTTGACGGCTGTTTTAATATCCGTAAAATAAGGGGTGCAAGCAGCATGAGTTTACATTCATGGGCTATTGCGGTTGATTTTAACGCTTCATGGAATCAGTTAGGTCAAATTCCCACAATGTCACCGGAACTTGTGGCTTGCTTTACAGATGCAGGGTTCGATTGGGGTGGTAATTTTAAACGCAGGGACGGTATGCACGTACAATTAGCAAAAATATAGCACTATGAAGAAAACCCTAATCATATTCGCATCATTACTCCTCCTGACATCCTGTGACCCCGTTAAGAGGTTGGAACGTCTTAAATCAAAGATATGTCCGTATTGTGTTACGGAAGCAGGGACTACCGATAGCGTAGCTGTATTCTACACCGACAGCCTTTGGTGGGGAGATACTACAATCATAGAAGACAATCCGTTCACAGAGATTATCGAACACGACACCACAATCTACAAAATCCTATACAAAGACAAGGTTAAAACGGTAACAAGAACCATTTTAAAGCGGTTTAACGTCTATAATCCTCCCAAAACGGTAGTTAAAAACCATATTCCCGGTTTTATGTGGGCATTTGTATTGGGATTTATTATCCTGTTAATTATTATTATCCTATGGTTCATTTTGCAGTTAAAGGGCGGAATAGGAACCGCATTAAAATACGCTAAGTCAGTATTCACCAAGAAAACATAAATACAATGGACGAAATGTTAGTTTTATCAGCAGCCACATACCTTTCCGATGCTACTGCAAAGGGCATTGTTATCGAAAAAGATAACGGGTCGGGTGTGGGTACACATCCTATAACTATTCTTGATGGCGACTGTGCGCTGTCGACGTTACTTATAGAGGACTATAAGACAACGGATGCAAGTTATCCATTTCAGGATAAAATAATGATTATCATTCATCAGGATAATCCGGTAGAGGAAATTCAGTTTGACGTACAGATGGTGTCAAATCAAAGCACATGGCAACCAGCACCGGCTGTAATGGAAGGTGAAGTAGAAGTTACACCGGAGGTTACTTCGGCAGCAGCCCTGCTTATTGCACATACCGACCTTAGTAACTGGAAAAAAAAAAGTAGTGTAGCGTACGATCTGCCCGATCCTGCAACGGCTGATCCGGGGCAGGTATTGGGTGTCGTAGATGGGGCTTACGCTTTTGTAACACCTACAACTGTTCCTGCTGTAGTGGTTCAGGAAGTAGCCCTGACAGCATCGGTAAATGATATAACATTGCCACTTGCTGTAACAGGAGACTTTTTACATCAGATATTCGAGGTATCAGGCACTCAACTAATCCCACAACCTAATGTACAGATGTACTACGATTCAGCGGATTCTTTGTGGCATATTGACCTTACAGGTGCAGAAGCAATGACAGTTAAGATTTATTACTTATACTAAAATCAACAAACAAAATGAAAAAGATATTATTAATTATTGCGCTGTTTATCAGCACATTTGCATTTTCGCAGAAAACATCCTATGTTCCGGGAAAACTTGGAGTAGGTATAAAAACCGCTACAGCTAAAGTAGAGGTTAATGGAAATGGATCATCAGATACGATGCTTGTTATCCGTAACGACAAAACAGGATCGGATTCAGTGATTGTAGTTAATTCAAAAGGGTGGTTGGGTGTAGGGACTCCTTCTCCGTTAACCGAAATGCAGGTTGCTTCATCACTAACAAGCTCACCACGTGGCATAATGTCAACGCAATATAACACGGGTACAGACGGAGCAAGATTCCATATGCGCAAAGCACGTGGAACGCTATTAGCACCCACAACGGTAGTAACGGGCGATATGTTAGGGCGTTTGGTTGCCAGTGGTTACGACGGCACAAATTACCTCGAAATGGGAGCAATTGAAATCGCCTCAACCGGAACAATCGCAGCAACCCGTGTACCAACCAAGATGTCATTCTGGACTGCCACAGATGCAGCACCTTCTGTTTTAACGGAGCGTATGACTATTTTACCGAATGGAAATGTAGGGATTGGGATGGCAAATTCTACATATATGTCCCCAAAATGTGTTATATCAGGGGCGACAAATGACTTACTTAGATTACAAAATAGCACAGCAGCAGGGTCTGTAAGGTTACAATTTGATATTTCTGCTACACAGAATGTGTTTGCTCAAATTGAAGCAACAAGAACAAATAGGGCTGGAAGTGGGGATACCGATTTGAAATTTTACACATATACAGGCGGGGCTTTATCTGAAAAATTAAGAATACGGGATGACGGATTAGTCGGCATCGGCACCACCCTTCCTGCCACTCGCATCCATTCAGCCTCTACGATCACAACCTCCCCTCGTGGCATAACGAGCAGCCAGCACAATGATGGGACAGAGGGGGCAATCATTAACCTCAGTAAGTCTTATGGAACGAATGCAGTCCCTACTGTCATCACCACAGGAGCGGACTTAGGGGAGATCAGGGCACAGGGGTATGATGGAACCAACTATTTGGATATGGGGGCTATCAAAGTTACCTCCACCGGAACAATCGCTGCAACCCGTGTACCAACAAAGATGTCATTTTGGACTGCCACAGATGCAGCACCTTCTGTTTTAACGGAAAGGATGACGATTTTGCCAAGTGGGTATGTGGGGATCGGGACAAATAACCCTATTGTACAATTAGATGTAAGATTAGGTACGATTTTTGGCTATAGAGTTACTGGAAATAGAGGACTATTTTCAGGAAGTGAATCTGCAACAATTTTACAAGCAGTGCAATATTCAACTGGTAATGTGTTTGAATTTGGAGGAGGCGGTGTTGTTTCTGGTGTAATAAATAATTCTGGTAATTTAGGATTAGGTACTATTCTCCCCGCCACTCGTCTCCACGCCTCTTCCACTCTCACCACTTCACCTCGTGGCATAACATCAAGCCAGCACAATGATGGGACAGAGGGGGCAATCATTAACCTCAGTAAGTCTTATGGAACGAATGCAGCCCCGACAGTAATCACTACTGGGGCTGATTTAGGAGAAATCCGGGCACAGGGGTATGATGGAACCAACTATTTGGATATGGGGGCTATCAAAGTTACCTCCACTGGCACAATCGCAGCAACCCGTGTACCAACAAAGATGTCATTTTGGACTGCCACGGATGCAGCACCTTCTGTTTTGACGGAAAGGATGACCATTCTATCGAATGGTAATGTGGGGATTGGTATAACACCTATTGATAAATTTCACATTAAAGGAGGAACAATATTTGAGGCTACTGCAACGAATAGTAAAGGATCATTTGGTGTTGATGCTGGTGGTGCATATTTGGGGAGTTATAGTAATGTGCCATTTCGATTTTTAATAGCAAATGGATCATTAGCACCAATTGTAATAGGTATAAATGGAGACGTTGGAATTGGAAATAATATTACAAACTTTACAACAATGGCTGGGGCTTCTGCTATTATTAAAGCTACTGGATATGTTGGGTTTGGGACACTATCCCCCACCAACCTCCTTTCCTTTTCGGGTCAGACCGCCTTCAAAGTTTGGGGAGAACGCAACACCACCGCCAACACGGCAGGGGTAAACATGACAGTCGAAGCTCCGGGTGCAACCCTTGCAGCTACTGATAAAAATGGTGGTGACTTATTGTTGGTATCAGGACTGGCAACAGGCACGGGTAAATCAGATGCAATTATACAAACGGTAACGAATTCTACAACAGGAACAACTACCAACACAGCATCAAACAAATTACAGGTTTTGGGGCGGTCATTGGTTGACAACACCCAAGCAGGGACGGACTACGACGCAGGAAGTTACATTGACATCACTCCCGGAACATCAGGAGGTATGATCCAGTTAATGATCGGTGACGCTCAGGAATACGTTTGGGCTATTTTCACCAGTGCAGCAGTAGTAACTTTAATAACAAACTCTGCCAACGTGGTTAACACGAATACAGATGCTAAATTCTGCATTGTGGACAACGGGGCAACGGTAAGGATTAGTAACGCTTTAGGAGCTACTTTGACAATGACAGGGACTATAATTTACAACCAGTAAATCTATTTATTCACCCTTTAATTTTCTTACTATGTTAATAGTGAGTGCAAGAGTTGTCTCTACTAATATGGGTAGTGGCATAGCAGAACTACCTGTCTGGGAAGACGTAAAAGACGATCAGGTAGAAACAAAAAGACAGGAAATCAAAGATATAGCGACTTCCTGCCTTTTGGAGATGAAACGAATCACATCTCAGGATGAAATAGAGGTTTATTTCAATACACTATAACACCCGTCTCTGCTATATTCGTCATTAAGGGTTCTGTTATACAGGAATAACTGATCTTCTTCAAAGAATTTCGGGATAGCTCTGTCTAATGCCCTGAGAAGGTTTATTTTGTCAATGTCGTAGATTTTCATGCCAATCATGTCACCAAACTCCCACTTTTGGTGGCAGTCCCAGCATATCAGGTCAATATTTAATTCAATGTACCGGATCTTCTTATACGTTTTCTTAACCAGTACATGGGAGAAATTATGTTTGCGCCAGGGAGGGTGAATTACGTGCTTACATTCAGCACACCTTCTGACTTTGTTACCTTCGTTATCGAATTCAAACCGCTTATTCCAGATTGTTTCTGCAATCTGAATGTCAAAAACGTGCCTTTGCCGATCAATCTGAAGGGGGGTAAGGTCTGACTTCGTTTTTTTAACGACAGGCTTCTTGCGCTTTATTGGAGTGCGTTTAAGGGGTTTCCGTCTGCGTATCATTTTGGTTTCCCTTCAATCCACTCTATCAACCTGAAGCAATTCAAGAATTTTCCTATTGTATGTCTCAGGATGGGTTTTCCCGGCATATCTTCGTTACTATACAAAATAGAGTTTTTTGTAACTTCAATAATCCTTGTTTTAAATGGACGGGAGTAAAGGGGTTCTGATTCTTGCACAATAAGTATATTCCCTTCTTTAAGGTGTTCTTCTTTAAATTCCATGGGTTTTTATTTTAAAGTATTAACGATTATTTTTCTCAATCCATTCCATAAAGCCCTCAAAGGTTGGGGTTTTGTGTACCCATCTTTTGGCTGGGATAGGCGCCATTAATGTAGAGCTACACCCTCCGCCCGGATGGATAGTTATTTGATTGTGGTCTTTATATACCGTTTGGAGTGTGCTATCATTGTAGCATTCTGCTTTGTACTGCCTATAAAGCCTCACTAAGGACTGAGAAAAGATATTATCAAGGGTGCCTTCTCCGCTCTTATTTGAGTTAGTAACAATTGTTATATTCCTGATTGTATCGTATTGGGAATGAGTAACAACCGTCTTTTGTCCTGATGTTATCGTATCTATTTCGGGACTACAAATTTTATTTAACGTCAATTTTTGATCCGGTGGGATCGGGTATCCAAATATATAGTTCTTTGAGTCTCGTATAATTAACTGAGACCCAACTGTGTTTACCGAATCGCTTATCTTGCTGCCAATGCCTATTTTAGTTTTAATCGGTATTGACATACTATCAATTACAACACTGGCAATATCCCCGGTTTCGTCATTCGCTGCCTCATTGCAAAAATCAAATGCCTCAACCCTGTTGGTAAAAATAGCACTATCACATGATAGTTCGGCATGACAATGAAACACCAAACAACAACCATAGTTGGATGACTTCCTGCCAAATTTGTCTTTTTTTACAGCATCAGGACATGGATCTTGTACAAGATGTCTAACGCAATACTTGACAGTATAGGTGGTTTTTGGTTTAGGTTGCACCTGTCCCATTGCGAACAATGGCATTAACATAATAATAAGTAGTGCTTTCATACCTTCTCCTTTCCACAGGGTTTACCGTCCAATAGCCAGTACTTAACAAGGGTTTCGCTCGATACAATCATCTTACCACATTCAACACAACCATTTCCCCACGTCCCGGTAATAATGCAAACCCTGTCAGGATTTGATGAATTGACAATAGTTTTCCCGACAAGGGTTTTTAGTTCGCTGTTATCGAACGGGATTAGTTCGGGTTCGGGTTTACCTATATCATCCCAAGCATCACAATTATAACAAACCTTATCCTGGTCTTCCTTTTGCTTCCACTTCAAAGGTAGGTCATTGGGTAAAAGTGCGTTGTATTTGCAGCCTTCGCAGTCCGTTGTGGTGTCGTTGATATTCCAATTTGCGCACCCGTAACAGGTCTCTTCCTTTTGCTGCCGTTCCGCTATCATTCGGTTGATTTCGGCTTTGTATTGCTTTGCTTTAGCAACCATATTAGAGAATTTTTGTTTGGCATAATCTTCGAGTTCCTGCGGCTTACCGTATAGGTTCTTTAAATACGTTTTAAAGGTATTGTCCCATTCAGGAGTTTTTATCTTGTGGTCGTTTGCGAAAGCACTTAGGTCTTCATTAAATAACCATGGTTTACTATGTACTTCTTTTGTCTTAGTAATCTCAATATTAAGCCGGTTAATCGTTACACGTTGTTCTTCAACAACACAGGTTAATTTACTTACTTCACCCAAAAAGTCATTAAGTAACCTTTTATGTATTTTTGCCTGATCTGATAGTAATTTGCAGTCTTTTTCAAGTTCCTTTTTTGTCTTAAACTCGGTTTCATAGAGGGAGGTTAGCCGGACTATTTCGGCTTCCAACTTTTCGATCTTTTCGTTTTTGTACTGGTAACTGGTTTTAAATTCTTTTGCCATGGTGTCTTAAAATTAAGTGTTGTATAACGGTACAATATTACAACATTGAAATACCGTTGTCAAGTTATTATTCATCTTTTTTTATTAATCGGTTTAATTTCACGCTATCAATAGAGTCAATAGTCATATCCGCTATCTGTTTCCGGAGTTCTTCACGCTCCATAACAGCGTTTTTATACATTTGGATTAATCGTTTCTTCCCAAATTTGCTTAACATTCGGTCGTACTCAGTACCGTGGTTATCCTTATAGTTAGCCATGATCCACTCCGTTTAAAAGCTCCTTATCCTTCCGCTGCGATTCAATAACTGCTTCCGCGTAATCCTTATCTACGTACTGCCACTTTACTACATAGATACTATACCAAACCTCTTTAGGGAATGTCTTTCTGAGTATTGTCATTGCGTTTTCAATGTCTTTTGCAGCCATTACCACACGGGTTGGTTTGCGCTGTCTTGGTGCTTTGTGATAGAGTTCGATAAATGTGTCCATGTCAGTTTGTTATGTTGTTTATTTAAAGTTTTAATCGAATAGCGCATACTGAACTTGCGTCTATCGACACGTTACCTGCAAGGCTACGACCGTGCATAATTGACAAATTCCTCACCTCTATCACAGAAAGATTTTATCATTGAACAAACCAAGCCAAAAGACATTCCTGAATGACCTTGATTTTCAATAAGCGGTTTTACTTCTTCAACCGTTTTGCCGTTATTCAACTGTTCAACTATTTCAAGGCAGTTACCTAATTCCATTCCTTGATACAAATCATCAAGTCTAATAGGAACACATTTAGCCCATAATTCACAATACTTTTCGTCTAAAATGGTATTGCCTTTTTCAATCCATTCTTTTGTAAGTTTGGGAATAGCTTCTTTGTGCTTTCTTTGTTGTTCCTCGTATTCTTCGTGTCTAATTCTTTCGGCTTCGTCACATTCTTCTTTTGTTTTGCCTGTAATCTTTACATAAGCTGAATCTACATCGTCAATGTCAGAATACAACATTTGACCATTAAATGAGCCACACACTAATTCGTTATGGCTTTTCAGTTCTTTTACTGCTGATTCGATATTTCCGAACCCAAATTCAATTTCTTTGTACTTATTCATTTTGTTATTTTTAAAGTTCCTACTGATAAACCGAGCCAGCCAGTAACACGTGCTATAAGCAAGTTTGCCGCAGGCGCAACACAAACCTGCTCATAGCACCAACGTTATTCCCACCCTTTAATAATGTGTTTCAGGTTAGCGTTTTTCCCAAACCATGCAGCATCAATAAGGGTAAATGGATACTCAGGGTAGTATTTCTTAAATCGTTTGATTTTAGTAGCGGATTTTGCATCCATATAGCCTTTAACTTCAATTACCTCCACTACTCCCTTTCGGGTTATCAGGAAATCGGGTTTATAGTTCGTAGTGCCTCTTTTGATATTCTCAAAGTAGAACGTAGAGGGTTCGTGTTCCCACTTTTCAATATTCCCGTGTTCCTGTAAGAACTGAAGGTAACGGGCGAAATTAGCCTCCCATTTGCTACGATAAAACTTCTTTACACCACCGATTTCACGCCATGCCTGGTCCCTTACCCTTACATGAGGTTGTTTTTTATCCGGTTTTGGCGCATCAACGCCAAGTTTACTTAGTTGCTCCCTGCTTAGTTTTAGTATCGCCATCTTTTTTGCGTTTGGATCGGTTTATATATGCTTGTTTGCGCATAGCTTGGAATTTCTGTCGGTTACTTGGCATGAGGTCAAGTAGTGCTTTTGATACGCTTGCATACATTGATTTGTCAAAATACTCCGCAATAATCTTTGCGAATGCTTTATCTGAGAAGAAGTCAAGGAGTACGTCAACAACGGTGTCTTGGATAACCCGTTTCAGTCCATCTGCTGACATATCGTTAACGTACTCGATCTTGGCTCCTATCCGTGCGTATTTTGTGTATGAATCCAATAGTTTTGTAAATAAAACCCTGTAACTGAGAATCGTTTTCAGGTCTGCTGCCATTTCATCTACCCGATATGCAGCATAATTATTATGCCTTAACAAGTATATAGCCACGGGCTTGTTTTTGTTTGCAGGTTTGGACTTTCCTGTTGAGAGAAAATCGGCAAATTCCTGAAACTGAAAATCAGTTGGAATTTTATCTATTTTGCGGATTGACATTTCTTAATTCTGTGGGTTATGATTTTTCTCCGGTGGTCAAATCTGCGTACTTCTGCTAAAAATTCCATTTCAAGCCTCCTGATTACTTCCTTGTGAACATTTTTTGTGTTCAGTAAGTCGTAAATTACAGATGTGCTGTGCATTATTGTAGCATGGTCTCCGATTCCCTTGCGCTCCATCTCCATATAGCACTTAATAAGCAAGTGGTAAAAGTACCTTGCGCTGTGCCGGGCAAGCATATCAGGTGTCCTTCTTGATTTTGACATAGCCTTATCAGTCGTAGTACCAAATGCCCTGCTGCAAATAGTGAAAATTGGTATTCGCTCTTTACCTGTCTGCATACAGATCAGGTCAGTAGGGACTTTGTACGGGAATGTGTCGGGGCGCATCATATCAGAACGGCAATCCCTCTTCATCTGGTGGTGGCGGATTTTGGGTAAAACCCTCATCATCTGGTGGTGGCGGACTCATTTCCTTGCCTTTTGGTTCTGCCTCTTCAATTTTTGTCATTCCAAAGGCATTCAGGTTGATGTAAGAGTTGTCACCGGCTTCTGACATACGCCCTGAGATTCCAAAGCTGATTACAACACGGTCTCCAACCGATGTCCCTTCAACCTTTTTCATAAACATATTTCGGAACTGGAACTTGGGATATTCCTTCCACTTTGCGTCTCCTGTTTCAAGGATTACTTCAACGAGTTCTGTTTTTTCGCCAAAGGTTTTGGGATCTGAAATCATTTTCACATTCCCGATCATTTCATAGGTTTGTTTCATTGCGTTTTATTTTAAGTGTTAGTGAGGAAATCTTTTAATATAGTCTTAGCTGCCTTATATGCAAATACCATTAATACCATTCCGTTACCCTGTTTCTTGCTCTTAATAATGTCATCTACACTTCCAAGCATTCCTTGTACTAAGTGATGCATTGTCTTCGTGTCGTCTGTGTGTGTGCTGCCAATAGAAGTAAAGTGGATTTTATCTCTCACTCCAATCATAAAATAAGCGTCACACGATTCCATTTGGTCGATTATTTCTTTTTCTATTTTCATTGTTTTATAGGTGTTAGTGGGTTTAGATATTGCTTAAATTATCAAGACAAGATTTTAAGCGATCAATGCGTTCAGTTAATTCTGTGATCTGTTTTTCACGTTGCCGGAAAAACAATTCTTTAATCTTAACCAGTACCTCATTTTGTACTTCTGGGTCAAACCTGTCAATCATTTCATTTGCAAATTGCATTGCTACTGATAGGTGCTCTGGTTGTGCTGCTGCTGCTGCTCTTAATTCATTCATTGTGTTATAGGTGTTAATGGGTGAATAATACTTTCTTGCTGCATTTTACCTTCTCCAAGCAGGTACAGACCATCATTGATCTGCCCTGCGAGTTGAATACTTTTAAGGATTAGGACGTTGTTACCCCACTTTGAGTTCACCTGAAACGTGATACTGTTTTCAAGTACTGTATCAGGGGCTGCGAGTGTTACACTTAACTGACCGGCTTCAACACTGAATGCAGCCTGATAACCGGGTTCAATAAGTGCCAACTCAACAGCAACTTTGTAAAAGTAGATGTACTTACACGGTTTTCCCTTATGGTTCCCGCTTGTTACGTTTACCACCGGGGTAGTGTAGCCACGTTTTGTCCTTTTAATCCTTAGCGTTGTCATACTATACGATTGATTCTGAGTTTTCTTCTGAGTAATCCTCAACAACTTTGCCACCTTTAAGCAAAATTGTGTGTTTTCCCGTTACTTTTTCCGTGCCAACCATTTCAATCAATACCTGGAAGCCTTGTTTTGTAAGGTAGTTAATAATAACCTCACGGTTTTCGTCATCCAAATCGTTAAAGTCCTGTAAAAATACAAACTTTAAGTCAGGATTCAAAGCAGCCTGAATGACCGGGATTAACTTTACGATTTCTCCTGAAGAGAAGTGCATTGGAGAGATAGGGCGGTCTCTGAATAGTAATTCTCCGTCCTCATTGATAGATAATTCAGGGAGTGGTAGTTTGTGCTTCTGAATATACTCAGTGCGTTTAGCGGCTTTATCTTTACCCTTAGTAAGTAAATCAGCAATTTGCTTTTCAGCTTCGGCTTTTTGACTCAAAAGGTTTGATACCGATGCGTACTTTTGCACCTCTGCGTTGTTAGCGATAGCGGTGTCAAGTTCTGTGTCGTAAACACTGGTGTCAGCCGGCTGAATTTCGGTGTATTCAGGGACATCAATAAGCGTGAGGGGTTCGGGGATAGTTTTTAGTTTATCCTCCGCTTCTGCTAATTCGGTTTTTAGTTTTGCAATGGTGATTTCTATTGCAATTCTTGCCGCCCGATTGGTTTCCTGAATAGAATTGTGTTGCAAGGTGTTTGCCCGGATTTCGTCCTCTGCTTTGCGGTGCGCTTCGTATGCCTTACGATTCTGCTCTTCAACGTCGGCTTTCTTTTTACGGATAGACTCAATGTCAATAACAACTGGCAGGTTTTCCGGTACACCATTCGGGCAGGTCATAGCGATACTTTCGGTAATGGTTTTTAAAGTATTCCTTTTAGTACTCAGGTCGCTTCTCAGGGATTTAAGCTCAGTATCGTATTCACTGGTATCAATACCGAGTGCAAGTGCCTGTTCTTTTGCTGACATACGGGTAAATGCCTTTGGGTTAATCAAAAACAGGTTGAACAGTTCATCCAACCAACTCTGACCAAGTTCCATTCCTTCGGGAGCCTGAAAGGTGAGAATCGTGGTGTCCTTGGTTATTTTTCGGAACACTTTGATTTCACAATCCAGTTTTTCGTCGTACATAGTAAGTTCAATAGTAGCGGTGCTACCGTAATCTCCGATAAACCGGAAACGTTCCCCGATAAGAGCTTTCTTGCTTTTTTCAGCAATGCCCTGAAACAATGCCCATAAAGCAGTAAGTCCGACTGTTGATTTCCCCGATCCGTTCTTTCCGATCATGTAGGTTACATTGGGGTCGAATGATACTTCGACTTCCTGAAACACAAAGTTTTTTAATTTAAGATTTGTTAATTTCATTTTTTGGTTAGTTATTAGGGTTAAGTTCTCGTTCTTTCTTTAAAACAATATTCTTTAGTATTTTCATGGTTGTATCACTGACTCCATGTCTGTCTGCTTCAATAATTTTACCTTCTCCCTCGTATGTAGTCATTATTATCCTGATATTTTCTGTTGTTTTATAAGGTACGCATGGGATATGTGATACAAAAAGCTCAAATGGTTTGTAGCGTATTTTGTGGTAAAATCCTTTATCTGTACCCGAATACAGTACTTCGTGGAATACAGTATCCTCTTTCGTGATAGTATTGAACACTTTACTATCGAGTGCGGTGTCGAATGCAGGGATGGCGTGTTCTTTTTCGTGTTTTCTCACTGAATTTGGGATAAGCACGAATATCAACATTGGAACACCAATTATTAGCCCGAAAGCAAACCCTAATACTCGTCTGTCAAAAGCTGTAAAAAAGCTACTCTTTGTTTTCATGGTTGGTTGGATTTTTTAATGTCGTAATTACTCCTTATTTTAAATTCATCCGGTGTTATCTTATCAAGCTGCCTCTTGAGGGCGAATGCTTTACTTTCAAGTTCAGCCATTTTCATTTTGAATGATCTGCGGTACTCGTTTACGTATTCGTTTTCAAGTACAGCAGCCCATTCAGCACAATCCTGTATCAGAAAGTTCATTTCCTGTAACTGACCGACAAGGTCTGTCGGTGGTTCGTAAGTATGTTCTCTGCGCCTTGTCATTAGTGTTTTAGTGGTTTAAATATTAGGCATGATCCTAAAATAATATCCAGAGAAGCAGCGTTTCTAATACAACCACGAAATAACAATCCTCCGTATTGGGTTGTATCTCCCGCAATTGATAGTATCCACTCATGTTGAAAATAATCATTCGGGACTACACTTAGCATTATTGAATTGTAATTATGAATACTACTGCCTTGTATTTCTTTTAAAAAATAGCTGGTGCAAACTTCTTCATTATCAATATTCTGTATCGTACACCATATAAATCCCCATTCCTGAAGGAGTGCGTAGTCTATTAAATGTTTCACTTTTCCTCCTTGACTTCTTCATAATCAGTTAATTCATCTGGCTTTGGAGGCAGTGCCTTTATGGTATTCACTTTTTCATCAGTAAGCATCCCCAATTGTAGGATATTGTTCCCTGCTGACAGGTAGTTCTTTACTACCTCTATACTTTCCTGTGAAATATTAGGAACCAGTGTTACAACAGGGAACAATAAAGTACTGCCAGGATTCTGTGATTTCACCTTCCTTACACAAAGGTCAAACGGTACATTAACAACCGTTCCAAGCCTTTCAAGGATCGTATCAAAGGTATTCCGGATCTGAGGGATACTGCTTTTATCTCCCTTTGTGCTGAATGTCCATAGTCCAAGTACACCAGAAATTGCAGGAATGATAAAGTTAAGGGTAAGAACGATATTCCATTTAATCCCCTTCTCTTTTGAATAGGCTTCCGCCTTGTCCTTATCGACAATAACATACTCTTTGCCGTTCCAAAGGTGGGTGGTTCTGCCGTCTCCATACCCTGCACGTCTGCCTTGAGAGTCCCTGCCGTCCCATTCTTCCAAACAGGATAGCGTGGGTTCGTCTGACATGAATACTATTTTGATGTTCGTAGGCTTATCACCATACACCTCTTTGAACTTCTGAGCGTAGTCTCCTGTTGCCCTAAAATAGTCAAGGCTGACAGGGCGTTCCCCGGTTTGTCCGGGTACTTTCTGCCCTATCTTTATTTTTCCTATGCGTCCCAATCCGGCAGCAGGCTTACTGCTTTCCGGACGAATGATTCTTCCCGATGACATCTTTGAGTTGTTTTATAGTGATTACTTCTTCCCAGCAGTATTCCTTTTCAAGGTCAAGGATACCTGAGAATGACAGGATATTACGCAATGCCGGATCAGATTTCTGTTTATCCCGGAATATAGTGATGTATGCAGGCAGGATTTCCGGCAAATGCTTTCCGGTCTGCTCCCTGAAATTGTAATCAGGGTTTGTTTCCCAATCTTTCGGAGACCAGTTATACAACCTGATGGGTGTGTCTTTGTACTGCGGGAACGTTTCTTTTACCAGATGTTCATACATCTCAAGCTGAATTTCATGGCTTTCATAGAAGCTCCCTGAGCGATTTGATTTGTAATCAATGAGTGCCAGTACCCGGATCGGCTTCTTTGTTTCCTTTGGTTCGCCTTTTTTGTCGCCTGTTTTGTACTCCTCTCCCCAATACCCTTTCTCTTCAATGGTAATTTCGGCAAGCAGGTCGCAAGTCCCGGCAATACCAAAAGCATCTGACTTCATTGGAGCTTCAATCAGGATAGGCTTAATTTCGTACTCTTTCACAAACCGACTGAATGCTGTAAGGTCGTGCTGAATGTCGTACGCCCATCCTTTTTCAATAGGGATTTCGTTTTTATTGCAGTACTCCACAACAAGCATTGGTAACTGGTCAAGGTCAAATGCCTTGTCAATCAGAAATCTTGTCAATACAGTGTGCATCATACTCCCATACAGTGCCTTATTATTCATATAGGCTTCTGCTGCTGCCCTGCCCATATTCTCTCTCCAAATAGCCAACTGGTCGGCTTCTTTCATTACGGCATGAAGCAGAGTGGTTACTCCGGCATAGAACTTTATTACTGACCCACTATCTGTTATTTCATGTGAGTAATACATTCGCTTACCCATGTGATTCAACTGATACAGTTGATAGGGAGGTAGCTGAATTGCATCTGCATCAAAGTACAGTGCCTTAACTTGTTCGGGTGTTAGTTGGTTCATAAAATTAGTGTTTATAGATTAATCTTTCTGCAATTGTGTAGCCAATTGCCTTAACGCTCTGATGTATTATGGCGTCGACAAGCCTGTATTTAAAGGATTGGTTTGCGTCGCTGTTTTTCGATGCTTGCCCTATGCAAATCAATATACTACTCCCTGTTCGTGTTAAGTGATAGCCATCACGAGTCCAGGCGAAAAAACTTGACGATCCCGGAAACGCTTCACCGTTTTCCCTTAATCCGCCTTTCCACTTATTACCACCACATAAATTTATATCCCAAAATTCAGGGTTAGCGTTAGGGAATACACGAAAAAACGCCTTTTTATCATACCGTATCATTTCGGTTGTGCAGTCGAGTAGCCCGTCTGCAAAGAAGCAGGCTAATGAGTATTTGTTATCACTCAGGTATTGTTTGCTTACATTGGTAATTGAATACAAAACAGAAGGTGAAATATTAAACTCTATTTGTTTTGGCGTAACCGTGTCAGAGTAGTTAATACCTCTGGTTTGCCCGGAAACAACTCCGGCAAAGAGAGCGCAACAAAGGAGCGCAAAGATGAATTTAGTCAGGAATGATTTCATGGTTTGATTTGCTTAATCGTTATTATAGATGTTTTTACCACCTCGGATGGAAAGTAAGTGTCTCCTCCATTATGTGGTATTTTAAAATAGTCTGTCTTGTCAGATATAGCAAGTTCAATCATTTTGACAAGTGTGGCAAGTTCTTCATCAGAGACTTCCCTTATATCGCTTTGGTAGGGTTTGCCTGAGCCAAAGGATGTTACTAATGTAATTATTATTTTTTTCATAGTGTATTAGTAGTTATTGCTTATAGAAAGCGGCATAATGTAACCATAATGAGAATTCTTACTCGTTATTGATGTACATTTAATTGCGTGCCTGTTTGTTTTGAAGTTTAGGATTACTCCGCTCTCGCCTATACATTTTGATAATCTTTGCAGCAAACCGGCATGGATACAGATTTCATCAACCTGTTCTTTGTCGATTTTTGAATTTACGGCTTTTAGCATCCATTGTGTAATTGATTCTCCTTCTGATTTATTCCATTCAGCCGAATCTCTCAGTGCGTATGTGCATTTGTATTCAGGCACGTAAATCCCCTCCGGTGTTACCCGTACCATCTTTCTATAAAATTGGGCAAACTGATCTTTGTGAATAGACTTACCATTGAGTAATTTAATCTCCTCGTGGGTTAAATCAAATTCGTGTAGGTAGCAGCACGCAATAATGTGTGCATCCGTACCGTATGCCCATCCGTCTGCAAAATGGATATACATAAGAGCTTCCCGCAATTGATCATCGCTGCATGCTAAATGGATCGGAGTTTTGAATGTGGGACGTGAGGCTTTTGGTCTTCTTGTTTTCATTGTTTCTTGTTTTTGCGTTCTTTATATTCTTCCGGTGATTCAATTTTAACATTCAGATATTCTGAACCAAGCTGTATGCAGGACTGAATAAAGCTTGTCATTTCGTCTTTATCTGCATCTGCAAGGCTGCGGGGTGATAGGATTATTTCTCCTGTTAACTCATTTGTGATCTGCTTTGAGAAAAAGAGTTTTTTCATTTCCCGCTTTGCGTCCTCCCAATCAAAGCCCTGCCAGCCTGCGTCCCTGTACCCTTGTGCGATCTTTTGGAATACTTCTGCGTGTAGGTATCCAAACTGTGCGTAATTCGCTTTAAAATCGAGGATTTTGAGTTCTCCATACATTTCAAAGCTGTCGTTTTCTCCCTTGAATCGTTCTGTTAGCTGTTGGATCAGGCTGTCGTAGTTATTTAGGTATAACTTAGCCTGACCGGCTACCTTTTTATACAGTATATGGATATGGTATTTCATTTGTTAAAGAAATTACCGAATGTGCTTCCCCCATACTCATTGCGAGTAAGTGTTATTATTTCGGATATGCTGTATTTTGGCTTCTTCTTTTCGAGCCTGTTTTTTACAAAGTCTTTAGTACCAAATGAGCAAGCACCAGTAATAACTCTGTAACACATAATTCCTTCTTCAAAAGTAAGTATGTCGGAGAGTTTTAAGTGTTTGTAATCGGACTTGTTTTTGTCACTGATCTTATACATCAAGTCGTCTTTGGCTTCTTTTAATGTTTCTCCATGCGCAAACTTTTTACCATCTGTGATTAAGTAGAAGGTGTCCTTTTTTGCTATCTTTTTCACACGATATACGTTGCTTTTGTGCGAAACAACTTCTGTGAACATTCCATCAGCTTTTACGTATTTCCCGTTTTGCCATGAAAATAAAAACCCTGATGGTAATTTTTTATGTTTTGAGGTGAGGCTACTCAAATATAAATCGCCAGCCACGGTAGGATTGAAACCTTCTGGGATTGAGGTGAGGCTACTCAAATCTAAAGAGCCACCCACGGTAGGATTAAACCCTTCTGGTATCGAGGTCAGTCCGCTTAAATCTAAGCCACCACCTACTGTTGGATTAAACCCTTCTGGTATCGAGGTCAGTCCGCTTAAATCTAAGCCACCACCTACTGTTGGATTAAACCCTTCTGGTATCGAGGTCAGTCCGCTTAAATACAAGCCACCACCTACTGTTGGATTAAACCCTTCTGGTATCGAGGTCAGTCCTCTTAAATACAAGCCACCACCTACTGTTGGATTAAACCCTTCTGGTATCGAGGTCAGTCCGCTTAAATACAAGCCACCACCTACTGTTGGATTAAACCCTTCTGGTATCGAGGTCAGTCCTCTTAAATCTAAGTCACCACCTACTGTTGGATTAAACCCTTCTGGTATCGAGGTCAGTCCGCTTAAATACAAGCCACCACCTACTGTGTCAATACCGCCGTATTGACTCCCTGTAATACCGATTCTCTTACAAAATTCTTTAATCTTTGCTTTCATTATCTATAGTTTTTAGTTTATTGTTTTCAAATCAACAAGACACAAATACCACTCCCTGTCAACTTTAACAAGGTAGTTAATCATATTATCTTCATAGTCCTGAATTTTGCTCTGAGGGATTACATCAAATGCAATTCGTCTTTCAGTTCTATATCCGCCATATCCCAAATAGGGTTTCAATACCCGTTCATACCGGAGTACTCCCTTGCGGATTCTCCCAATTAAGATGTGGTCAACTGTAATCGCCTTAAACCTTTTCTTGTACTCATATTTAAGACTGACTATATTCAGCTTTAAATTAGCAGTCGGAGGGGTCTCCGAAATATCCGTTTTCAATTCTTTTCCCATGTCGCAAATGTAATACATTAATAAAGTGAAGTCAAGTGAAGTTAATAAAAAGTTATTAACAAGCGAACTACAACGCTGTTATTAAATCGGAGTTAAACCAGCCGTCTCCGCATATTTCAGAAACAATACCGTCCGGGTGAACAATGTACTGTTCTTTCGTGTCTCCTGTCTTGTGTCGGATCAGCACGTTTTCATTTGCCAGCCCTGGCTTTACCTTGCATGATAGGATGACCGTTGTCAGAAATATCTTTACTCCTGTAATAAAACCGTCTGTTTCCCGGTTAATAGACTTAGATATTCTGACGGCCTTCTTGATTGCTGTAATAAATTCAGGCGTTACCATAAATGCTATGGCTCCATCGCATGAATTGACGTATAAAGTAGATTTGCAGCCCATGTTAGTTAATTTGATGCTTGGTTAATACTGTATCAACTACCGGGCGACCAATTAAGGATAGCTTTCTTACATCTGCCTTTGCCTTTATACAATACACTCCCCAAAAATAATTCATGGTTAGTTGTGTTTGCGCCTCGTCGAGTGCTAAATCAATAGATTCAGCTTCAATGATTGTTAGTGGGATCTGTGCCGTGCCTTTTATGGCTAATATCTCTATTTTCATGTCGGTATGCAATTACTTATTCCAACCTAATTTTAATAGAGTTTCCCATTCTTGAACGGTATAAAGACCGTATTGTCTCCGTGCTTCATCTTTACTGATTCCCAGCTTTTCCTCTGCTATTTCTAAGAACCTGCTGTATAGGGTGCATGGAGGCAAAGATGCTTGGTGATGTCTGTAGTGGTCAAATGTTTTGTCTAACATTCTATTGTGTCTTTCTGATTTAGTGAGTCCCATGATATTTATAGGTTTTTAATGTTATTTAAATATTGAAATTACTATGGTGGCTACTATCAGGATCATTGCAATGATCTCGATTATGTCTGCTGTCTTACTGTGCATTTGATTTCTCATACAGGATATTTATGATAAACGATTACAATTCCTTTGAATGATCTTAGCAGGAAGGTAGGTTTTGCCCAGCGTTTGCGGATTTCTTTAATCCTGCGCTTGTCAGTTTCAGACTGTCCTACATATCCTATTTCTTTATAGTGATAGTAGCATCTCCCGGCACTATTATACACAAAATTAGGGTATTTTGTTGGTGTTTCCATGCTCTAAATATATTAAGTTAATGATTTGCTGTTCAATTTCGGCTAACTGCTTATACAGTTTCTTGTCATGCTTTTTAAGGTCAAAATCCATCAGGATAGATGTTGCAATGTCAATTCTCCGGTTTAATAGTTCACTCAGCAAGTGCCGGTCAAACCCATACCGTATTTTATATAGTCGGGTGTAGTCCCTTATTGTCGCTATATGATCCATCAGTGTACCATTTTAACTACGGTTTTTATCAGCTTAGAATTATTTAACCACCTTCGTTTGTGGTATGCTGCCAGTTTCTTAGCATGGCTTAGGCTTTCGGCTGTAAGGCTTGCCTCGTCTATTACTTCATGCCTCTGGTTGAAGTACTGAACTATGTAGGTTTTCATTTCAGCCTGAGTATTAGATGGTGGCTATCAATCCGGTGAAATTTCCCGACATTCAGTATCTTAATTTCTGCCCTGTCGTCTTCAGTGTACCCTGCATTAAGGCTAAATTTAGCCATGCCGGCTACTTTTTTTATTTCTTGCTTGTATTCTGGCTCAAGCCAAACCACTAAGAATTGTTTCATATTATTGAATTTACAAAATTAGCTAACTCCTCGTTTATTGAATACCTTAATTGCTTACTTACCCTGTATTTACATCTTACGTGATTGTAAATAATGTATTGGATAGTGCCTGTGTTTATGTATGCTTTCAACGCATAATCATATGCCTGTCCGAATGTTCTCATTTTAATCAATTTTCAGGTTTAATAATACTTTCCATGTCGTAATCCTCCGGGTTTAATCCGTTGTGGATTAGTACTTCTTCTGCCAGTAGCCGGTGGTCGTTGCTGTCAACTGCTGGCATATTTGTTGTTATTCCTGTTAGCTTCTGTCCTATGTCAATGGTTATTTTGTAATGACCGTGACCGGCAAAAGTCTTGCTTAAAAAACATATTGGTGCTTTCATGGCTGTTATTTCAGAGGGTTCCTTGTTGCCTGTGAATATCCTATAAAGAAACTATTCATTTCTTCATAGGTCATATAAGATGTGTGTATATGCAATGACCTTTCCTCTGGTTTTGATGCTATTGCAAACTTATGTCCTATTCTTCCGTCTGCTTGTTGAATGAAGTACTTTTCAGGGAAACTATAATGCTGTAAAGCATTATTCAACGCTTCTACTTTCTGGGTAACTGTTAATCGTTTCATGGCTTTGATTTTTTAGGATAATAAGGGCAAAATATCGCTGCCCCTATTATACAGATTAATATTATTGAGTAGGCTAAAATATCTGGTGTTCCCATTTTATTCTCCCTTCATGTATTTTATTTGCCAGTTTAGAAATTTGACCTGCTCTAAACGTGGCAAATTTAACATTGCCCTGTTCATTGCTGCCTGTCTGCCTTTCTGTGTCCGCGCCTCTCTGTATGCTTTTTTGCACATATTAAGAGGGCTGTAGATTTTTTCCTTGGGGTTGGTAATTTGAAGATTTGAATATCCTATGTTTTCAAGTTCGCTTAATAGATCTTTATAATCTTTGTGCTTTGCTGGCTTGCACTCTTTGACGTATTCAGGGCTGCAAGCTGAATGCTGCCCTATATGTGCGTAGCTTTGCCGGTTGTTTTGTGAATCGCAAATTTCATTTGGGAAGTAGGCAAAAATACTGCCTTCTGGGTCGGTGTAAAAGGTTACTTTCATGTTTTTAGGTGTTAAGGTTAATATCTGCTCCCTGCTCCGGTCGTGAGTCGGTTGTTCGCTTAGAATGCAGGGAGAAAACAGGGTTTTAGCCGTGTCTTGTGGGTGTTAATCCGGTTAATCCTTTGTGTAACAATTTACACCTAAAAAAATCCCTGGTTCAATCTGAGCGTTGCCGTTAGTGGTTGCAATTACCATTGTTTTGCCGCTTGCGCTGCGTCCGGCTCTTTTTGTCAAGTCGATTACAATTGTAGCCGTCTTTTTGTCTTCTGAAATCTTTACTTCTAAATTTGTCATGTTTTTTGTGTTCGGTTGCCCCGTCCCCGGTTTTAGTTAGTGTTTGTCCCCTGTCCGCTCTCGCTGTCGGATTGTCTTCTTAGGATCAGGGGTTGTATTTTTGCAGGGTGTTATTTTATATGAATAATCGAATGTTTTTAACGTCCTTTTTGATCTGCTTTTCAAATATGGTTCCGCTTGCGCTGTATTGGGTTGCTGCGTCTTCCAGTACTGCTATTAAAATACATTTTGGCAGGATCATAAAATTATGGCAGTCGTCCCATGTGTCCGGATCAATGACTCCACAATTTAATGCCCTGTCAATTTTTTGAATCATTGCGCTGTGGTTGTCGTTTAGCATCTCAACAGCTAACTTTTTAATTTTGTCCTTCTTGGTCTCCATGTCTTATTTTATTAAATTGTTTATGGCTCTTGTTTTTTCTTTTATGTAACTTTCAGCTACATATCCGGTCTTTTTTGCCTTGTCACACTCGAATTGTAGACTATTAATGTAGTCCTGTAATCTGTTTACTTCGGCTTCTGTTAGCTGTTTCATGGGTTTGTGTGTTATATGGGTTGGTGGTTTTGGGGTGTTTTCGGGTTACTTTCCGTATTCCTTAACTTGCGCCTTCGTTGCGTCCGTCTTTGTGGATATTAAAATAATACCTTTTTCATCGCAATATCTCCAAAGTGTATTGGTGTCCTGAATGTATTTTAAATTAATCAATTCGGTTTTGGCTTCGTGTTCTGGTTGGCTCCCGTGTCCATACTGAAACGGCAATTTAATAAACTCAACGGGTCTGTTTTTGCCGTTCCGGTAAACTGATACTACGGAGCTAAAATAGCTGTTTCCGTTTACTTTGTCAAACCATGTTAAGGAATGAATGTGGATGCAGATAATTTTACTTTTTTTCATGGTGTTTAGTTTTAAGGTTTAATTTAGTCCCGTTGCCGGTATCGCTCCGGATAATTTCAGCGTTCAACGGGCTGCCGGTGTTTTTATCCGTGAATTTCGAGATATTCTGCCCTGTTCTTGTGGTAAACTTTTACGATTTGCGCACGGGTGTAAATACCTTTAAATATATCAACTACGGGAGAAATGTCATTAGAGTAATAACATTCATAGTTCGCAAGCTCGTAACGAATGGCATTTTCTGCTTCGTGCTTTGCCGCCTTCAGTGCTTTGCGCTCGTCTTCATATAACTTATCATATTCAGCACGAAAACCAGCCTTATTTTTTGCTGGCAGGTATCCGCCCATGCCTAAACTGCTGTATTTTTCACCTTCATTAACAGGGTATTTCTTCATTCCCTCTTCAAACTGTTCACTTGAGAAGGCAAAAAATACACCGTATTTCTCAAACAGGACTGTTAAATTATCCTGTGTCTGTTTTTTAATTTGCTGGTAGTCCATTGTAAAAGTATTAAAAGGTTAAAATTATTCTTGTCTATCGTGTAATGGTATCGGGTATTTATTGATGGCGTTTAATCTGCTATCACTGCTATAAATGAACGAACCCCCAAACATATACATGCCGGGTTCCATTGGTTCTGCGTGAATGTAGGGTTTGCCGAAAAATGTATGCCTGACCAGTCTCACGGCTGGCATGTCGCTTTTAGGCTCAAAAATAGGGTCTAATTCCGGATCAATTACAACTACACTTTGGAAGTTGTCTAATTTGTTCAGCCTGCATTTGTATTCATCTCTGTAAATGCTTGCTATTAATCCTTTTGGTGTTTGGTTCATGGTTGTAAGTATTAAAAGGTTAGAATTTATTTTGCTGTCTGCGTGGTAACATACCAAAAAGGAGTATAACACCACTTAAAATATATAGGGTTGTTTCCATTAGTTTTAATGGTTTATACGCATAAAGTTATTTAACTGATATTGGTTTCCGGCAAAGCTGAAACAAAAAGTTAAATAACTTCCCTCCTCTTCGTCGTCCGGTGTGTATTCGTGTGTAATTTCACAAATTTTAGGGATGATTATTTCATCACCTGCCCAATCACGCCAACAAATAACGGCTTCATCCGAAATCAATTTAATTAATAAGCCTCCGGAATTGCATTCTGTCAACATTGCATCCGGTTCGCTAACTGATCCGTTTATATGTCTTACGCTTATGCCCTCTGAATCAATTAAGCATTCAAGGTATTCAGTAAGATAATTTCTATTAATTGTACTCATGATTTGAGGTGTTAAATTGTTAACGTTGTATAACGCTGCAATATTACAACAGTTTTACACGTTCCCGACACGAATAAAACACAATATAAAACATTAATAGATACCAAATACAGGCTATTCTTACAGTAATAAGGACTATATGAGAATTGGCAAAATGCAAATAAATTGAAAATAAATGCAATTTAGACAGAATCTAAATAATAAATGGCTGAAATCTGGCAAACAATAACAACAAACCAACCACAATAACAAACCAGTGAGCCAGGAACAAGAATACATTGACCATGAAGATACAAAGTCAGGTTACACCACTATTAAAGGAAGTAAAGAGATCAAGCAACAAACAAGCAAGGTAAATAATAATGTACCCCCGTACTTTTGCTGAATCCCCGCAAACAAAAAAATAGTAAACACCAAAAAACACAAGACACCACCTTATAAGTAACACAGTACAACAAAACCATTCCCGAATGTACACTAAACCGGTGTACTTAATGTACTTAACAAAAGCGAGGGAGAGAATATTGACACGTAAATAAAACAAGATCAGACAGTTAGATTCAATTTAACCGGCTATTATTCAGTAAATTTGCACTATTCTGTTCCGTCCTATAATTAGTATTATGTTAAGTAGAATATAACTAACTATAAATCAAGCAATTGAAAACACAAAGCGAATGTATATAATGGATAATGGATAATAATACGTCCGCTAATAGGAAAATTTGCCCATGTTTTGCGCTCCCGTTTCCCCATTTAAGGACGGCTGGGGGGTCTTTTAGTACATAGTACCCCTACAAATAGAATAAAAACCCCTACAAATATGAATCCTTGAATAAGTGAGTGTTGTATAACAGTAGACAGGTTGGTCAAGTATTGCCACCGTGTGGAGACAAGCTGGTTTGTTTACTAAAAAGGTTATATAGTTGAATAATAAGCAGTTGACGAAATAAGGGATTTGATTGGGGTACACCATATTATATAGTGAGGGTTGAATTGCGGGATTTTTGGTATCAGAAAGTGGGTTGGAGAGTGATTTTGGGTGGCTGTTGATAAGTTTGGGTGTAATTTCTTGACAAGAGGGGTGTGTAATGTTAACTTTGCGCTGACATTTAACCAACAAACTATGAAATTTTTCGGGGGAGTAGTTGCATTATGCAGAAAGAAGATGGGAATGACTCAGGCGGAGCTTGGGAAGAGACTGAAGGTGAGTCGTCAGTATGTAAGTATGATCGAGAGTGGAGACAGGAGTCCTGATATTGGGTTGATTGAACAAGTCTGTGCTTTGAGTGGGATAACCATGGGCGTATGGAGTTGGGTTTCGGAGACACAATCTTGTGGAGATAATGGTTTTGTTCGCATGATAGATGTCGGGATGTGGTATTACTATGGCATTGAAATTTTACGAGGTAAGGATGGTGTTTGTATTTCGATAAGTAAGAGGTAGGGTTATGAGTGAGATAAGATTATTAAACATCGACTGCATGGAATATCTGGCAACCTGTAAGGATAAGCAGTTCGATATTGCCATAGTCGATTCTCCTTATTTTTCTGATTATGGGAAAGAAATCTATCCGGGTGCTAAAATTAGCACTACGGGTATAAAAAGGAATAGATTTCACTCAAAACACTGGATGATTCCGGGAAGAAGGTATTTTGACGAATTGTATAGGGCAAGTACTGATCAAATAATTTGGGGAATTAATTACTATGCAAAATATTCCCGAAATGTTGGGCGTATCGTTTGGGATAAGAAAAATGACAAAAGCAGTTTTTCGCAGTGCGAAATTGCAATGAAGTCATTTGGTATATCGGTAGATATATTCCGTTTTATGTGGAATGGGATGTTACAAGAAAATATGAAGGATAAGGAAGTTAGGGTGCATCCTACACAAAAACCCGTCGCCTTATACCGTTGGATTCTCAAAAACTACGTTAAGCATGGACAATCCATTCTCGACACCCACGGCGGCAGTATGAGCCTTGCAATTGCGGTACATGAAGCCAACACGGTCGAGAAAATGGATCTGAGTCTGGTCATCTGCGAACTGGATAAGGATTATTACGATGCAGCCGTGAAGCGGTATAACAACCATATCAGTCAGCAAAAAATAAATTTTCCAGAATAATGAAAGACATGGGCTTGGTAATAAAAGGACTCCGCAGGGGTAAAAAGATTCGGCAGCACGAACTCTCAGAAACACTTGGCTGTACGGCAGCGTACCTGAGTATGGTTGAACATGGAGTCAGGCACTTGCGAGTTGACGTGCTGTTACGATTGCTTGAAGTACTTGGGGTAAACCCTGTGGTAGCGTTTTGGCTTTCGGAAAGTGAGGGTAAGGTTGGGTATGCTTATGAGTGTGTGGATATGAGTTTTGCACACCTTTATGGAGTGGGGATTTTGCGGGATAAAGAAGGCGTTGTTTCGGTAGTTTTTAAACCTCTTATATAATATGGTATGAAAAAAATCTATTCAAAAGAAATTGTGGAAGCCGAGCAGTTTACGGATGACTATACTCCTGATGGCGTACTCCTGGCAGACGAAGGGTTTATAAAGAAGGTACTGGCAAAGTCGCTGTATGAATCGAGAGGCGATAAGGTGTTCTACTTATTCAAACTCCCGAAACCAAATGATGTGAATAAAGATATTGCTCTACTATTTGGTGTTCCGTATCCGTTTGAATGGATTGAAAAAGGAGATTATGTGTTAACATATTCTAATGGCTACGCCTGTGTTGAGAAAAAACAGTATTTTGAGCATCACTATAAACAAATCAATATGCCATGAAAAAGCCCAGGTGGTTAATAATTTTTCGCTTAGGTGTTGCCGGGATTTTGGCATTTTGCCTATGGTATGATTACCATTTAGGGGCTGCATTAGCTTTTTGTGTACTTGTGTGGGTTAATTTTACAATCAATAAATAGTAAGTTATGGCAAAATTTGAAACAATTGGAGAAATCTGTGCTGATCCCGTGTTCAGGAAACAAGTACACATTGCATTAGAAGACCTTAAAGGTAAACGCAGGAATCGTCCGGATCCTGATCTGGGTCGTCATTACAGGCGTGATTGGTATGACAGAATGTCTATGGAGGAACTCAGTAGTGCTTATTTTCTTGATAATATTGCCGAAATTTGGGCAAAAACATCAAGTCTGAACTCCGAATACCGTGGAGTAATAAAGTATGTGTGCGATATAGCGTTTCATAATACCATGGTTCATTATGCCGCTATCGAGAAAGAAGCATCAACCAAAGAGATCAGCGAACCCGTAACCCCTATATAATATGGTGTACACAATTGACATACTTTGCAAGTTTCGGGGGCATGAGGCATTTAAGCCGTTCCTTTTTCTTACTTTAGCCGGGATTGAGGCCATATCAGAGGGTGAAATCCCTGATACCACTGAACTAATGATGTCATCAGGGAAGGAATACATCGCACTTGGAAAACCAAGCGAGATTTTGTCATTAATCAAACAGGACTGTAAGCACCGATTAGGTGAAGTAATTCTGTTTCCAAGAGAATCGTAACCATGAGAACCAAACTTATTCAATTATTATTATTGCTCACTATGCCTATATGGATATGGTTTTTTTTGCTGTGCCTTTGGGATCAGCGCAATGAAAACCGTAAGTTCATGCACGAATACCGCAATCCGCACGCACCCTATATTGATTAGCGTCGTACAAAGTTATTAACAAGTGAAGATTTTGCTTGACATCTGTGTTGTGGTACACTATCTTTGTGTTGTTAAACGCTAAGCAATTTAGCACCTTAAAACAAACACATTATGACCTACAAAATCACTTATTTCAGCATTGTCTTTATTGCTATCGGAATCACTTCATGGCTCCCGGCAAAGCAAACCCAGAAAACTTTTGAATTTGAGAATTGCCGCCCGTGCATGATTAATGACAGCCTAACCAATGTACACAACTTGGGCATGTTACAAATGAATCAGGATTCAGCGTGGTATCTGTATGAGATTAAAACGGATTCAGTTGTTGCACCATAACGATGGTAATATGAAAAGTTGGCTTGTACTGACCTTTCAAACTACCACGAACACTGATAGCCAATTTTTTATATTACGTGTTATCGGCTGCCTTTTATATCAAACGAATTATTAACAATTTAAAAACAAAAAAAATGAGACAAGAATTTGAAATGACACAAGAAGAAATGGATAATATTATCGCCATTAATAAAGGAGGCGGAGACCCTGTAATGTTTTTAAGCGGCGGAGTTCCGATGGGAAGTTCTTTGCAAGAAAAAATAAACCAGTATTGGGACATATTAGGCAGTAAGTATAAATTTAAGCCCATGACAGTTGAAGGTAGTTCAAAAGGTAAATTATTTTTTATTGCTGAACCCGTACCAGTTGTAATACCAAAAACTCGTGAAGAAATCGAAGAAGAAAAGTATGATACTTTACAGAAAATAGTTGACCAGTTAGAATTTTGCAATTATCAAACAAAAGATGGATTACATAGTTTAAAAGATAATTCTGCATTTATCGTGCTAAAGAAACGTGCGGCTCGTTAAGGTTGCCGATAACATCTGTGTAGACGCAAGTTATATAGACGCAAGTCAAACGATCTTTGAAAATAAACGGAGGAGTGGCGGAATGGCAGACGCACAAATACTCTTGGAAAAGAAGGAAACTTGAGAAAGCCCTTCATCCGGGTTCGATTCCCGGCTCCTTCGCAACCCACAAGGGGAAATAACGGGTTGGGATAGGCTGCAGGTGATTGTCAGAGTGTTACTGCAGCGCTAAGAAAAAAACAACTGATACCCGTCCCCGCTACAGAGAGGCCATTAGGCCAGAGAAGCTGCGATATTGCAGAGGGCAACATACCGAAACTTGTGACAGCACGGAAAGACGGCCCCCGAAAGGGGTAGTGATAAAAGCAATGAGAAAACAACTAAAAAGTAGTGAGAAAATAAAAAAAACACAATCATGAAAACAATCTATTTACAGGACAAAAACGGCAATTATCAAAAGCATGAATACAATGATATTGCTGAGTTAAAGGAAGAATTTAAGGCTCGGTTGATAAAACTTGGCAACTCCTGCAAACTTGGCAACGACTGCACACTTGGCAACGGCTGCACACTTGGCTACGGCTGCACACTTGGCTACGGCTGCAAACTTGGCAACGGCTGCACACTTGGCAACGACTGCACACTTGGCGACGGCTGCAAACTTGGCAACGGCTGCACACTTGGCAACGGCTGCACACTTGGCAACGGCTGCACACTTGGCTACGGCTGCAAACTTGGCAACGACTGCACACTTGGCAACGACTGCACACTTGGCGACGGCTGCACACTTGGCGACGGCTGCAAACTTGGCAACGACTGCACACTTGGCTACTACTGCACACTTGGCTACGGCTGCAAACTTGGCAACGGCTGCACACTTGGCAACGACTGCACACTTGGCG
>Ga0209416_1000161_pt1 | contig 72920 bp, 122 predicted proteins | sample RifGroF1_FD_184001 | JGI IMG/M metagenome (GOLD analysis project Ga0209416, IMG submission 184001) | Groundwater microbial communities from Rifle, Colorado, USA - Groundwater F1 (SPAdes) (version 2) | ecosystem: Environmental > Aquatic > Deep subsurface > Groundwater | place: Rifle, Colorado... | reverse complement strand
TCTTCCGTGGAGGCAAGGGAGAACTCTTCCGTGGAGGCAAGGGGGAACTCTTCCGTGGAGGCAAGGGAGAACTCTTCCGTGGACGCATGGGAGAACTCTTCCGTGGAGGCAAGGGGGAACTCTTCCGTGGTGGCAAGGGGGAACTCTTCCGTGGAGGCAAGGGGGAACTCTTCCGTGGTGGCAAGGGGGAACTCTTCCGTGGTGGCAAGGGGGAACTCTTCCGTGGTGGCATGGGAGAACTGTGTGGTTCGGGCGTTTTCGGAAATAAAGATCAAATTAAAACAGTTTGCCGTAGCCATAGGGATTGGCTGTAAGCTAATTCCCAACGAACAAGATGCAACGGCAACTTGCATGAATGTTCCGGTGGCAACACACGACAAGCAGTCTTTTATGGACATCTATTCCAAGAACATACAACACTGCGACAATGGGAGGATGATGCTCTATAAATCCGTCAAAGATGACATGACAGATTTCTGGAGTGGTACTATCAAGTATGAGGGCACCGTGGAGTGCCCTGACTGGGATGCGAATCATGAGCGACAATGCGGCGGTGGGCTTCATCTTTCTCCCACCAAATCGCTTGCTCAAAGCTACAATTGTGGCAAAACACTAAAGTGCCTCGTGCATCCCGATGATTTTGTCGTGTACCCGCATGACATTACGAAGGTGCGATGCCGCAAGGTGGAGGTCATCGGGGAGGAGGACGGAACGTGATCCCGAGACTGGCTGAAAAGCTTGGACTTGACCGGGTGACAGTGTTCACGCGAGAACGGAAGGAGGGTGGAAAGTAATGGCGTATTTGTCGGAGCACCATAAGGTTTTGAACGAAGCTGGTGAGGGCCGGTGCTCGGTCCCGATGTGGCAAGGGGGGGTGCCTGCCGGTTTTTGTGACAAGGTTGCCTATGGGAAACAGGAACCGGGGCAGAATAGATATGACGGATACTGTCCTGCTTTGGCTTGTTTCGGGCATGGTGGGCCTATTGCGCGGAAGGAGGGCGGAAAGTGAGCATCCAATGCAATGTTTGCCAGGGCACCGGATTCAAAAATCTTGAGCAAATAGATCCGGATGAATACGGTCAAGACGTTTGCGATTGCTCGGATATCGATGCCGTGCTCAAGTGGATAAAGGGGCACGATGGCCACGATGTCCAAGTCTGTGATTGCTGCGGAGATGGAGAGGAATGGTACGGTATTCCTGGTGAACACTACAACTCAGAAGACCCCATTGGTTGCAATGGTCCATATGCTAGCAACGGTGGGCTGTGCAAGTGCCATTGAGGCAGGAGACCACAAAGTGACCAAGCCCAAAAAGGATCACCACGTCAAGGAGCCAAGCTATTTCCGCGAGCCGTGCAATACGTGCATACATCGGCGCCTTGATTTGCATGATCCCAAATGCCCATGCAGGGAGTGCGTCCATTACGCGAATTGAAAGGAGGACGGAAAATGAAGGCACACAAAGCAGCATTGCGCGCCATAGTCGCGGCCGCCGAATGCCTTGACGGCTCCAAGAGTTACATCGGTCAGGCGGAAACGCCCCTAGAGATCAAGACCATAGCCGAAAAGGCTCTCAAAACCCAACCGGACCCCGGAAGCCTCGAGAATCGGGCCGTCTATTTCGAGAGCCGTTTGGCTCAAGCGCAGTATTTTATGAGGCGCATTCAGGCAGAATCCACCGACCGCCACGCCCAAGAGCTTGCCAGGCTCGGGGTTGCCGGAATCAAGTGCGATAGGTGCAGGCTCGAAACGCTAGAGAGGCTCGAGAAAGCACTCGAGTCTGGATGGAGAATCCGCCATCGAGTGCGCGGATCTGCCTATTTCCTGTGTCCGGATCATGCTGCCGAGGCTCGGAGATACGACCGGGGAGAAATGCCGGTGATGAGGCCGCAAAGTAGCGAGCTTGGGCCGGAAAGGGGGAGTGCATGAAACTCCAATCTCTTAGGCTTCAAAACTTCAAGGGCATCAAGGATTTCACATTTAGCCCCGCCGGCAAGTCTGTGTCCGTACTTGGCCAGAATGCAACAGGTAAAAGCACACTATTTGACGCCTACGCCTGGCTATTGACCGCTAAGGACAGCTTGGGTCAACAGGCCGGGAACTTTGAGCTTAAAACGATCCTGGACGGTGAGCCGATGCATTCCATCGAGCATTGCGTCGAGGGCGTGTTCGAGTTCGACGGCGGGACAATGGAGCTCAAGAAGGTCTACGCCGAGAAGTACACCAAGAAGCGCGGCTCGGCATCGGCTGAACTGACAGGCCATGTAACAGATCATTACGTCGACGGAGTGCCCAAGTCGCAGCGCGAGTTTCAGGATTTCATCGCCTCTATCACGGACGACCGAACGTTCAAGATCTTGTCCAACATCCGCCACTTCAACGAGGTCCTGGCCTGGCAAGACCGCCGCGGAATCCTCCTGGGTGTCTGCGGGGACGTATCGGACGCGGACGTGATCGCTTCCGATACTCAACTCGTCAAGCTCCCGGCAATCGTCGGCAAGAAATCAATCGAGGACTGGCGGAAGGTCGCGGCCGGCGACAAGGCGCGCATCAACAAGGAACTGACCGAGATCCCTGCCAGGATTGACGAGGCGACCCGGAGCAAGGCCGACGTTGGGGAGTTCACAAAAGTCGGCACAGAGGATGAAATCAAGATTCTCCAGGGTGAATTGAAAGCCGTCCAGGACGAAAAGCGGCGCACGGAGAACGGCGGGGAGATCGCGGCCAAGACGAAGAAATTGACCGAGATTGAGGGGCAGATGCAAGCTCTTGCCAACAACGAGGCTCAGATTGTCGAACTTGTGGCGGCGGCCCAGCGGAAGAAGATCGCGGATCAGGAAAATATCATCTTGACCGCCACGAACGAGAAGCGCGGCAAGGAGCTGGTGCTCGTCAGTCAGCCGCGCGCCATCGAGCAGCACGAAACGGAGTTGTCCCGGCTGCGCAAACGATGGTCGGAAGTTTTTCACATGCAATTTGAGCCACACAGAGAAAATTCCCCGTGCCCTAACTGTGGAGCTCTTCCGGAAAATCAGATCAGAACGGACTCGGTCAAGGCTCTGGAACATTTCAACGAAGTCAAGTCCAGGACATTGACCGAAAATCAGGAAAAAGGAAAGGCGCTGAAAGCGGAAGTCGAGCGGCTCAAAGCTGAATCCGCGGAGCTTGAAAAATCCATCGCAGCGGCAAGCGAGACCATCGCCAAGGCTCAAGCCGAGATTGACCACCTGAAAGCTACGCCCCTTAACGTGCAGACATCATCCGAAGCTCTCAACGCCCGCGAGCGGCTATTGGCCGGCAAGGAGATCCTGGAGAGCGCCATATCCGAGCTCCGGCTCGGCAGTCATGACGCCGTGGCCGAGCTGGACGCCAAGATTAAGGATCTGGAAGCTCAGATCGAAGCCAAGCAAGGCACCATGGCGTCGATCAAGGCCAACTATCAGGCTGACGCCAGGGTGCGCGAATTGACGGCACAGCAAAAGAAGCTCGCCGCGGAATATGAGCAAATCGAGGCCGGGCTCTTTCTGACGGATCTTTTCGTCCGCGCCAAGGTTTCCATGCTCACGGATCGGATCAATTCTCGATTCCCCACTGTGCGGTTCAAGCTTTTCGACGTGCAGATCAATGGAGCCGTAACGGAGATGTGTGAGGCCATGGACGGGGGCGGGGTGCCATACCGGAATCTCAACGAGGCGGCGCGGATCGCTTCCGGGTGCGAAATTGCCGAAGTGTTGAGCGAGCACTGCGGGGTGTGGTTGCCTCGGTGGATAGACGGATGCGAGAGCATTATTAATGTGCCGGCCAGCAAGGGCCAGGTCATCAAGCTCATCGTGAGCGTGGGCCATGAACAATTAACAGTTGTGGAGGAATAAATGTCAGAGCAAAACGCGATACAAAAGCGACCCATTGACAAGTTCAAGGAAATAATCTCGAGCCAGAGCGTCCAGGAGCAATTCCAGAATTCCATGAAAGAGAGTGCTCCATTGTTTGTGGCTTCGCTCATTGACATTTTCACGAACGACAAGAGCCTCCAGGAATGTCAGCCGCAAGCCGTGGTCATGGAAGCACTCAAAGCCGCGACACTCAAACTTCCCATCAACAAACAGCTCGGTTTTGCTTGGATTATCGCACGCAAAGAAAAGGGAGTGCCCAAGCCGGCTTTTCAGGTGGGCTGGAAAGGCTATGTACAACTGGCGCTGCGAACGGCACAATACCGCTTCATAAATGCCGGGCCGGTATTTGAAGGCGAGTACAAAGGGTTCTTCAAAATGACGGGGGAGGTTGATCTTACCGGGGCCAGAAAGTCCGATACCGCGATAGGATACTTCGCCTACTTTCGGCTCCTGAATGGATTTGAAAAGGCCGATTATTGGACCAAGGAAGAAGTTCTTGCTCATGCCAAGCGGTATGTTCCGGGTTTCTCTAATCCAAGGTCGGCATGGCATACCAACGTGGATGAAATGTCCACCAAGACCGTGTTGATGGGACTCCTCCGAAAATATGGCATTCTCTCGGTGGAGATGGTTCACGCCTTCATGTCGGATGCCGACGACAGGACTCCGGAAGAGCGGGCCGATGACACCATTCGAGATGAGGCGAACCAAGGGGACGTCATAGATATTTCCGATGATCCGGAGACCGAGAAGGCTGCGGAAAAGGAAGATCCGAAGCCGGCCGAAACGAAAGAGGATGCTCCTGACCCAAATGAACCGCCGAATAGTGGCCCTGGGTATTAGTGGGGGGATACATGAAAACGATCCGGATTTACGCCTACGCTTCGCCCGAGACCATGTATGAAATAGCGCGTGAAGCTGGGCCGTCCGAAAAAGCAGCAAACTATTTTCGGTATTTTGAGGAAGTGGCGCTCGATGTTCAGGTGGACGAGGAAACCGGAGAAGTCGTGTCGTATGAAATTCACCGCAATAAATAGCTCCTCGAGCGCCAATCTCTACCGGCTCGACACGCCAAATGGAGCCCCACTCATGATCGAGTGTGGGCTCCCGATTGCCAAGCTCAAGCGCGCGCTAAATTTTGAGCTTTCAACGTTCCGTGGGTGTCTGCTTTCCCATTTTCATTCTGATCACTCCAAAGCCGCCGCTGACCTCCTGGCACTAGGGATTGCTCTCTACTGCTCATCAGGCACGGCGGAAGCCCTGGGGCTCTCTGGTCACTCGCTTCATGTTGTGGAGCCTTACACGGTTTTCGGACCTGCGCCGTGGCGGTGCATGGCGTTTCCGACTGAGCATGACGCTCTGGGGTCACTTGGCTTTGTGGTGAGTGACGGCGTGGAAAAATTACTATTCTGTACAGATTCTTATTACATCCGGCCGAAATTTCGAGGACTGAATCTCATCGCCATAGAAGTGAATTGGTCGGAATCCACGATTGACCCCAACATTGACCCGGCTGTGAAGAGGAGGCTCGTTGAATCGCATATGTCGCTCGAAACTGCTCTCGAATTCCTGCGGGTGACCGACCTTCGCCGGGTGCGCGAAGTGCATCTCCTTCATCTCTCCGACTCGAATTCAGACGAGGAGTATTTCCGACGCGAGGTAGCGCGGGCGACCGGAAAACCCGTGTTCATCTCACCAAAATAACACAAACGGCCGGGTCTCCACGACCGGCCCAAGGAGGGGATATGAAAACACGCAGCTACTACGGCCCAGGCGGAGCGCTGGTGACAGATCGCGTCGTCGAGGGTTTGACGCATGAGCTTTTGCCGGCAACGGCGAAATACTATGGAGGCAACCACTTCATTGCCGAGTCCATGACCAGGCAGACGGCGGAAGCCATCTCAAGGGCGTTTGATTTGGAGATGGTTTCCGATCCGTTTATTGAGAGGACTGAGCCATGAGAAAATCCCAAACAGAAGCCCTGCAAGCCGTTCTGGTCGAGTGCCGGAGGTTCGTGCGTGCTGCGAAGTTGGCGATTGAAGTCGAAAGGGCAAAGAATGGCAAGAAATGACCCAATAACCGTGTCCGTGGAATTTATCACCCATACAGCCGGCGCCGTACTCGTGAAGGATGGCGACGAGGAAGCATGGATTCCCAAGAGCAAGATCGAGAATGACGAGGACGATTGGGACTCTCTTAAGCTCGGCGACATCCTGGACCTCGACATTCCGGAGTGGCTTGCTGAAGACAAGGGGTTGTGGTGATGGCATCACATTGGAGGGTGACTCTCGGGCTGGCGACTATCACGATAAACGCTCGTAGCCATTGGGCGGCCAAGCGCGCCGCCGTGGATTATTGGGCGTCTGGATGTGCTGACCAGGATGCAATGATGGCCTCAATACAGGCTCGGATCGTTGAGAAATGGCGTGGTGGTATTCGCGCCAAGATGGTTCGGAGGGAGACGGCATGATACAGCTCGGGAATGCTGCTAAGACCGTATGGGTCAGGACGCGCGATGGAGACCCGGGAGTGCTTCCTATCCATGGGCGTCATTACTCCAAGCGCCATTATCGTGACGGTCGAACGCCTCACAAAATAGTTGGCCCCGGCGAATACATCATGCTCATACTGCCTGACTATTCGGCCCTTTTCGTTTGGCGCAAATTCATTTCCGGCGATGGGCAAGACGGCGTGAACTGTGCCGTGTTTCGAAATGAGAGCGGCTTGCGCTCTTCGGATCTCATCCTGGATGCTGAGCAATGGGCTCGGCACAAATGGCCCAGAGAACGGTTCTACACATATATAAATCCCCAAAAGATACAGAGCGTCAATCCAGGATATTGCTTTTTGTGCGCGGGTTGGAGCCGTTGCGGACAAAGCAAGGGCGGGTTGGTGATTTTGGAAAAACTTTGGAGGGAGACGGCATAATGGGACTATCGTGCAGTTGCGGAGAGTGGGACGGCGAGAGCGGATGGTGCTTTTACGGCCCTGACGATTTTGTGCAGCTCAAAACCAAGCGGCGGCGTAGGTGCTCGAGTTGTACGGTTTTGATTGACCTGGGGGCCGAGTGCTTGGAGTTCTCGCGCGAACGTGCCCCGCTCTCGACCGTGGAAATGAATATATATGGGGACACCGTACCCATGTCGTCTTTGTGGATGTGCTCCGATTGCGGGGAAATCTATCTCAACCTCACGGCGGCTGGGTATTGCCTGACGCCCGGTGAGGACATGCGGGAATGCTTGAGGGAATATCACCAGAGGACCGGGTTTAAGCACGGTGAACCGTTGCAAAATATGCAACAGTTGCCGATGTGAGAAATCGCGTTGACACGGATAACGGGTGGGGGTAGATTGGCTGTGCTGGGGTGACGCCTGGCGAAAAGGGGAGTCCGAATCCATGAAAGAAATCGACAGCAAAGCCAGGGACCGTGGAATCAAAAGATCACGGGGCGCGCTACATCCTTGCCTCTCGCCTGGACTCCCAAACCGTAGAGCGTCGGTCAGTCCTGCGTTTTGCTGTCGTTTTGTTGCATGGAGTGAGCCATGAGTAAGAAGCCTACCTATTTTGAACTTCTCAAAGATCCTCGGTGGCAAAAGTGTAGATTACGGCGGATGCAAGTGTCCAGATTCGCATGTGATAGATGCGGAGACACAACATCAACCCTCCATATTCATCATGGCGCATATCTGAGAGGCTTAAGTTCGTGGGAATATGAGGATCAAATGCTTCATTGCCTTTGTGAGAATTGCCATTGTTGGGCCTCTGAGATGCAACAGCACATACTGACTATTTTGTCGCATGCCCCTCCTGTTTATTACCCTGAAATTGGTGCTCTGCTTTACGGTTTTATTTCCAAACTATTAGCCACACACAAGAAAGCATGAGGCGATATGGATCGCGGTTTTGTTCCGCTGTGGAGGAAAAGCAGAGATAGCCAAGTTTTCAGGGATGCCGCATTGTGGCACCTCTGGTCCTACATTCTCCTTCATGCCAGAAGCAAACCAGGGTGGGTTCATGTATCTACTGGGAGAGCAGAAACGGAAGTTTTTTTGGATGTCGGGCAATTACTTTTCGGGCGTAATACAGTTGCACACATTTTGAAGCAGAAACCAATATCGACGTACAAGAGGCTCTTGAAATTAGAAAAGATAGGAAATGTTAACATCCAAAATAACATCCATTACAGCATAATTACTGTAATAAATTGGCGCAGTTATGCAGAGTTATCGGATTCACAAGAACAACCAACAGGACAACCAAGTAACAACCAAGTAACAACCAAGGAACAACCAAGTAACACAAAGGACCATGAAGACCATGAAAACCATGAAGACCATGAGAATCTGTATAGTCCGGGAAGTTGCCGTTCAGCGGCGTCAAGGTCAGGTTGCCCACACAAGAAAATCATCGAACTTTACCACGCTCTATTGCCTTCATTGCCATCGGTTAGGGTGTGGGGCGACGTAAACACTAAAAATCTGAAAGCCAGATGGGACGAGGACAAGAACCGACGGGATCTTAATTGGTGGAAAGAGTTCTTTTTGGACGTTTCCAACATGCCATTTCTTTTAGGACAAAATGACCGCAAGTGGGTTGCAAACCTTGGATGGTTGGTAAAAAAAGAGAGCATGAGCAAGGTATTAAATGGCAACTATTCACGACACAAGCCAACTGGATATGTTGATACAATGAGTGATTGTGGAAATGCAGCCATTAGGGCATGCTTGGAGGCCAAAAAACTGAGGGAGAATCGCGATGGAGCTTGACGCCCTAGATCAGCGGTTTTGCGCCTTATGTGAGATGTGGGGGAAGGAGCCGAGCACGTTCTTTGCCGCAATGTATCGGGAGGCGTTGCTTAAAGAATTGTCTTTTGATGACGCAGTGAAAGCTCTTGAAATTCCTTTTCATCGTAAGTTCTTTGGATTTCCCCAATCAGGGGAGCTTGTCGAACTGATGCGTGGAGAAGTGGGAGATCCCGCTCTTTTAGCGTGGCAACAATATATGGAGGCGATGGGTCGGCATGGAGTGTATCGAACCGTCGAGTTTCAGGATGGCAGAATAGCGCGAACCATCGAGTTGATGGGTGGATGGATTCAATCCGGTGAATGGCTCGTGGATGATCTGGAGTGGAAGCGAAAGGACTTCATGAAAATCTATAACGGACTCCCGGCGTCAATGAGTAAGTCACCGGGCCTCTTAACTGGAATCCACAGAGCGAACAACTCCAATCGAAACATGATTTCATATCTTGGGGATGAGTATGGGCAAATCACGGGGGATGAAGTGGTGAAAGTTGGAATTGCTGACAGGCTCCAAATTGAGAGCAAGGAGTAGCCGTGTGCCCCCTAAAGAAACACGGAATTTGGCAGATTATCCAGCTGGATCGACAAACGGCAGATTGTGCCCTGTGTGGTCTGGAGGTTTACGAGGAATATGGGCTTCCGTTTTTTGAGGGGGAAATTAATTGGGATTCTCCATTTTGCCGAACGGTCTGCAAGGTGTGTTATGACGCGCACGACGGGAGATAAGCATGTGCCCCCTAAAAAAACACCAAATCCACTGCCACAAACAAGCTGAAGGCCGCTGCACCAACGACCCGCAAACGTGCCTGGTCGCCATGGGGATGATGCGGTATCTTTTGAGATGGGGAGGAAAGATCTAATGAGCATTGACTTCGACGTGATCGGAATCCCGAAGGGCCAGCCGCGAGGCAGAGCATTTATCCGCGGGAAACACGCCTCCATTCATCCAGATCATTCGGCCGATGACTGGAAAGCCCTCGTGGCTATCGAGGCGCGGAAGCATCTCCCGGATAAGCCGATTGAGGGACCGGTCTCAGTGAGTGCATGTTTTCGCTTCCCGCGGATCAAGGGGCACTATCGGACCGGGAAACACTCTGACCAGTTGAGGCTGGATGCTCCGGCTTTTCACACTGGCCGGCCCGACCGTGATAATTTAGACAAAGCGGTGCTCGATGTCCTCACTCAGCTCGGCATGTGGCGGGATGACTGCCAGGTATGTGAGGGTCAGATTGAAAAGCGGTACGTGAGGGATGGAGAGCGTCCCGGTATGTTGATTTCGATAGTTGCGCTCAACGATTAAAATGCCATCAGAAGGCTCGAAATTTGCCCGTGAATCGACGCAAGGGGTAAAAACGTAAAATCCTACACGGTGACTTTTGGAAATCAACCACGGGGCGCTGGTGACACATTGCATTAAGGAGGTTGGAATTGATCAGCTTTACGTTCTACTGGAAGCCCGGTTATTGGAGACTGAGGCCCAAGATTATCACCGGGCTCGGTGAGTGCATCGTTGCATGGCTTGGGTTTCAGGTTGAGATTGACACGTGGTGATGGATGGAGGTAGGACAAAATGTTTGAAGGGCTAGACCTGGAGAAAGCGACAACGCCAAGAACAGATCATCCACTGAGCAACCGCTCGTGGAAGCCACTGTACCACGCCATTAACCGGATGCTGACAAAGCTCGGGGCGGAAGGATCGATCTCGCCAAGGGATTCCGAGGTTACGGCGGTCATGGATGCCCTACATGTCATTGACGATGGGGTGTATGAGGAGGATTTTTGATGTGTCAGGATCAAAAAGAACTCAACGCACCGAGCGACGCGGAGCCGGGCCGAATCCAGTATGAGAGAACAGCCAAAATCGACAAACCATCATACGCCATGACGTTTGCAATGTGCCCACGGTGCGGTAAAAACAGGCAGGTTGACGACTCGGGGTACTGCCGGGACTGTCGAAAGGATTTTAATGCACCGGGCGACGTGGAGCCGACCACGCTCAGAGGAATTATCGACCAATCTTTGCACCCGTGCTCCCGCTGTGGAATCCACATGGGGCCGGATCAAGACGCATGTCCATTGTGCGAGATGCCGAGGCCGGACCCAGCCAGACAATTAGCTATTAGCAAGCGTACCCACCAGATGCGCCGAATCCACAAATTGGAGCGCGATATGACCGATGATGAACGGGACGAGTGGATTCGCCACGGGTTTTGTATTCTGCGGAGAAAGGACGGGAATGCTTTGGTGGGTATTTTGGGGGATTGGTGATGGCGTGGAAGGTCCTGGTAAATTGGCTGCACTGCCCGTGGCGAAAGGCAATCGGCGTTGATGTCGGGGAGTGCTGGTTTTGGGAGATGGTTCGGGATTGCACCGAGACCGGGTGTCCCGTGAGGGCCAGCACGTCCGATGTGCTGCGTGGGTCGGAGTAGGCCGGCGCGGGTTATCGCCACGTTAGGCCGCGAGGGGAGAGAAGATGTGTGAGTGTTTAGAGAAGGTGGATGCTCAGTTGGCGCAATACAATACACGAGTCGGGACCGCCCTCAGCTTATCTGAGGATATGTCCCAAATGTGGGTGGATATCGTGATCTCATCCGAAAAGGTTGAGAAGAAGAAACGGGGCCGAGCCCGCACGATTGTGGCGGCTTATTGCCCGTTTTGCGGGGTTAAGCGAGAGAAAACCAGTGCATAACCAGGCAATGAACCAGACGGGCACCACGCGGCTTTGAGCGGCTTCACGTGGTGAGGCTGGCCCCCTTGGAAAATCGGTTCCTTGGGGGCTTTGGTTTTTTCACGACAGCGCTTTTTAGCGTCACTATCGGAACATGGAATCAATAGCTGAATCTATTGTTTCAGTGTCGGCATCAAACCATTCTCCAATGGTCCTATATTCAGACAGAATTCCGTGCATCCTAGCTTCACAGACAAGACAGTCATCGGTTTCAAACCCTGAATAGAGATCAAGTTCATACGGGCAACTTGTTTGAATATCACGCATCCGTGACAGTGGAGACCTTGTTGTGTATCCAATTTTGAACATGGATGTGTTGCCTGCCCGCATAACATATATGTGGCCTGCGTGTCTCGTTGGAGAAAGGGCAGAAGATATCAATTTAGAAGTCCTATTTCTTTTTCTTTTCTTTCTGTATTCTAGTAATCCAGTTTCGATGCAATTGTCGCATTCATCTAGCACTTCATTAATGGACTCAGTTACGTCCTTGTGATATTTGGCAATCAGAAAGTCAACATCTTCCTTTTCTATATAAAAGTCAATCCCAGGTACGTTGCTTTGAGACATCGTATCTGATGAGAACCAAGGAACATGCTTCTGTTCCCTATCACAATCACCATAAACCAATTTGGTGGCATTAATGTCAATTGATACACATACATTTGAACGAATTGGCACTAGGCCATACTGCTTGAAGCGGGGATCATTAACGGTAATGTTTGACATCTCAACTCCTTCTCAGTTGAAAGATTGTGGATGTTGGGGTGGTCCTTGCGAGAAGGGCAAGAACCTTGACCGGCGTCCCGATCCCCCAACAAAATATCAAATCCACTTGTATCAACTAACACAGGATCACTGCAAGAAATTCTCCATGGCCCTCCTTGTTTGGGTTAATCGTCATCCTTGCCCATATCTTTGATCCACTCATCAAGCTTCCCTTCCAGGACGCTTAATGTTTTGCTCGGGATAGCGCCAACCTGTTCGTTGTTGGCTATTTTGGGCAGCAGGTAGATTGCCGCGGCTTCTTTCGTGTCTGGCATCAAGACAGCACCCACCGACGAAATGCCACAGATAATACATGAAGCGGCTATCCATTTTTTTAGTGGCGGTAATTCATTGTCCTCATCCAGGACTTCTATCGCCAGTGCGATGATTCCCAATACCCCACTTACAATAGCCACGACAATGAACAACGCTTGTATTGCCCCGCATCTGGTGATGAGGTAGACATCAAATCCTGTCATGATAGGCCCTCCTTATTTGGGTTAATCGGGATACTTCACCTTCGGCCAGTACACGATTATTGACAGTCCCATACTGTCGGTGACAGCCCCGCGCACACCACGGGCTTCGGCCTCCTCGATACATCCGGTGGGGTCGCCCGTCACGATTCCAACACACGTTTCCCCGTACATTCCGCGCCCGGAATAATCCTTGCGGAATTTACCGAAGTCGTCTGCCAGTTCTTCTATGATTTCGTGCTTCTCTGGATTCATGGTTTTGCTTCCCTCCTTATCTGGGTTAGTCGATCTCATCAACAAACTCACCGACGTCGATAGTTGATTCTGGCACCATTCCCATGTTCCCGCCCTCGATCACGTCCACCCATGTGGCATCTATTCGAGGCGCAAATGTGCGGACGAAGAGAAAGCCGTTCTCTTCCATGGCCCATACAGGCACGTTGAGGTGATCCCATGCCGGCTTCTGGCCCTCAGGGTACAAACGGATGGACATTTTGTTTCGGGGCGTGCCGTCCTTGTGCCATCCAGTTTTGTTGAAGCCCTTGGGGAGCCCGAGAGCAACGGTATTCCCGAAACCGATCATTGTCCCGCATACGTGCGAGATGCACCGCAACTCGTTGGCGTCGTAGTTGTATGATCCGCATGACGTGTCACTGCCCAATACGCAGCCTGGACACTGAAACTCTTCAACCATCTGGTCGATTGTCATAGTTACCTCTCCTTTTTGTGTGATTAGTCCTAATCTTCTTCCACTTCGCCACCCACCACGACCCTATCCCACTCGGGCAGGATCACGGTCTGGGTCACATCCAAGACGCAGGCCAGATCCCTACCGCTCGGCTTACCGTCATCGGAAAGGATGAGTTGCCGCATGTACGCCGGTGTCATTGGGTCTTCTATTGGAGAATTTACGAGTAAGTTCATGGCTACATGCCCTCCCTGGGCACTGGGAGACCCTCGAAACGGTCTTTCTCTCCATCTGTTGAAGCGAGCCACTGCTCGATAGCGCGCTGTACGGCGGTCTGGAGGTTAATCCGTTGCCGGACCACTTCCTTTTTGAGCCCCCAAACCAAACTGTCTGGGAGTCTCACGGTTACCTGGGTTTTCTCTTCCATGGGTTATCCTTTCCGCCCGCCGAAGCGGGCTCGGTGGGTTAGTCGCGGAAGAAGTCGAGAACCTCTTCCTCTAATTTCACCAGCGCATCCCGACTTTCGGTCTGGAGCGCATCGGAGATCCTGCTCTCCATGTTGTGCGCCTCAAGCCATTCTTCGGGAACGTCCCCTTCGAGGAGATAAAAGTAGCAGTCCCGCGCCAGTTCGTTTGCGTCGATGCCGGTCATGGGCATCTCGTGATTGGTTTCACCGCCTGCGTTGACCCGCAGGATTCCGTTTTCGTCGTGATCGGCTTGAAGGCCGAGTGCTGAGAATTGCATTGGTCGTTCTCCCTTCCTTTTTGTGGTTGTCGTCTGCTTCGCCTGCCTTCTCCCCGCGCTCCCGGTTAAGAGAGCGTAGGGGGAAATCAGGATTTACTCCTCACGGACGATGATGCTATCGTCCGTGGTCTGCTCCGCACGGGTAAAATCAGTGGGCGAAATGTGGAGCTCGTTGACTGCCGAAGGGAATATCTCCCAACCATCCGCGATGTTTTTGCAGTCCTGGTCCATTTCCAATTCGTATTGGGCCAATTTAATCTTCATTTTCTCGTCTCCCTCTCGTTTGTGGTTATCATGCCGCCTCGCCTGCCTTCAATAAGCCCCGCCATCCCTGACGGGGCCGATGAAATCAGGAAATCATTCAATAATTCCAGCCGCCCGGAGATCCGTTTCAACGGCGAATGCGCGGGAATCATCGAATGTCGTTCCCATGTTTTCGGCCGCAAACCAGTGCCGCGTACTGTTTTCGCATTCCCCGGATGGACACCCATACCCGCAGGAGCATTGCGGCTCGGTGTAGAGTATGTATTGTGCGCCGTGTTTCCGGGCGATCCGCTCGACGGCGCGCCGGTTTTTTAGCTTTCCCCATCCGCATAGAAATTGATACTCGCTCATTTCCTTTCTCCCTCTCGTTTGTGGTTACCGTCAATTTCGCCTGCCTTCTCCCCGCGCTCCCGGTTAAGAGAGCGTAGGGGGAAATCAGGATTTGCGTTATTCTTCTTCGTCATCAAAAGAGGACCACGACTGAGCCACCCAAACAGATCCGTATTGATCGGGCTGCGTTGGGTCATCACATTTCGCCCAATATTCAGGGATTTCCGTTTTCCGGTAGGCATCGCGCCGCACGTCGGCATCGGTCACGGCGTAGTGCTGGCCGTTGGCGTCACGATAAACCTGTACCCACTCCGGTTTGTCGTTTTGATCGGAGTCGGGGTCGGGAGCTTCATCCAAACCAAATGCCTCTCTGGTGCTTTCGGTCACTGCATCCTCGTCCACCATGATGGACCTGTCTCCCCATGCGTATGGTGTTAGCCGATGCCGTTCTCCCGTTACGATTGTCAATTCGGATTTTTTCATCGTCGTCTCCCTCTCGTTAAGTTGTCGTTTACTCCGCATATCTCCATTCCTGCCAGCAACCCCATCAGGGCAGGGTTACGGCAGGCAAAAAGTTAGGAGGTTACTCGACTCGACTCATTTCAATCAATCCAGCTCTTTCATTTCGCGCTCGAACACTACTTGAGCTTGTGGAATGCGCGATTCCAACCACGCATAAAGCGGCGTTTTTAGATCCCTGCTTGCCACAAAATCCACTAATACCTGCTCGAAGCGCTCCTTGTCGTCCGGCAGTATCCCGAAAACAATTTGACTCTTGAAAGCTTCTAATGGATCGACATTGCTTTGAGTACTACCATACTTCGAGCATCCCAAGTGTATTTCGAGCCAATAAAGCGCATTCGCTTGATAGTGCATAGGCTTGAATGGGTACGCTACCAGATGCCATTTGATGAGGGATGCCAACTCCGGGAAATGTGCGCGGATTTCGTCATGCAAGCACCCGAAAGAATCTTCGAGCCACTTAGTACGTCTCTTGCGCTCGATGTCGGCAGTGATGCTAAAGCATGGAGCTTGTTTGTAGCGTTGGGCGAAAGCGACATCGAAACCGTAAGTTACGCGCATTCTACAACGTGTAGAGTGCTCCGTGTATTCTTTCCATTCCGTTACTTTTTGTAAGAGTTTCATAATTCCCCTTCCTTTTGGTTGTTGGTTGTCGTCATCTTCATGGCTTCCATGCCGCCCACCGACCAGAGCCGATGGGCAGGAGCAAGTCAGGAAGTTTTCACGCACTCACCCATGGGCTCCGTGACCAGGTAGAGGAGAAACAGCTCCTTAATCTTCGCGTCTTCGTCCAGATCAATCCTCACTGCGCGGTTAATGGAGCCTCTCAGTATTTCGATGTCTCGTGGTGTCAACTCTGCCATATGATCCCCCTTTCGATATGGTTGCTTGTTGTCGTCTGCCCTCTCGCCTCTTTTCCTATCCGCCCCGTTGCCAGGGCGGGCAGGCGGAGAATCAGAAAGGCTTGCGCCAGTGTCCTCTCCTTTGCGGTTTTAGGCAATTCGCTTGCAGGCTTCACGAGCTTCCTTGAGAGCGTGTTTGTGAGCATACATTCTGCCCTCCATTGCCTTGTATGCAGCGCTCTCCCCACCGAATCCGTCAAGGATCAGATGATCAAATCTTGCCATTCGGTCGATATCTCCATCAGATGCCGACCGAACATACTCTCTCCAAAACTTGGGTGCGTGTGTCATTGTCCCTCTCCTTTGGCTGTTAGTGGGTTATAGATCATCCTTCGGTGCATGCCATGGCTGGGGTTTGTTGGCGCTAAAGGTCAATGTCGTGCCCGAAGTCAACAGCCAAGCGCCGGACTTCGGAAAGGTGATCCGTCTCCACTTTGTAAAACTTCCCGGAGTGCTTGTCCCGTGCCCGTGCCGCATACTGAGGCTCGGCATATTCTCCCCGGTTAATGAATTCAAACATGAGTTTGCCCTGGTCATTATTCAATGCGTACACTGTTATCATGGCTCGTTCTCTCTTTCTCCATGGCATCCACTAAAGGATGATTCTCGTTGTGTGCTTTATTCAGGGCTCGAAAATGAGTCGTGTAAACACCCTATTTTTCGACCTCATCCGCCTTCATTTCCGTACCGCAAGGACAAGTCGGAAACCCTTCCTCAAGCCACTTGGCCGCGATTCTGACCGTGTAGCCGCAAGTTGGGCAAGACACTTTCAGCATCCTCGTTGCCTGCTTTTTCTTGCCGTTTGTGAGTGCTTCCATGCGCGCATGTGGATACTCGCCGTTAATTCTGACCAGCTCGGTCAGCCGCTCGGTTAGCTTCGGCCCCGCCGTGGTTGCCTTCATGGGAGCTTTGAGGCCAATCTTGCGGGCGAACTTGCCAAATACCTTACCGTGTTTCTGCTCGACGCCTATACAAGCATGGACAAGCTCATGCACCAGGGTTGCGGCCACAAGCAAGGCATCGTCAATTATGGGGCTGATGAAAATCTCATGGTAGCCGGCCGAAGAGGATGCAGGAGACCAGCACTCCCCGATACGCGACAATCCGGCCTTACCCTTCGCACCCTTGGAGCTCCATCCACAAGACACCCTTACCTCTGCCGGTATCTGTAACCCAATGGCCTTGAAATCGGGACGAAGCATGGTGATTGCGTCTGTAAGCCATTGCTCTCTGTTCACTCTGCCCGGATCGTAATTGATGCTCATGTGATTCCCCTTCCTTTTTGTCTGAGCCCTTAACAAAACACACAATCTCTTCTTTCCCTACCCCGCTACTGCTACGGCCCCGGTCGGCCTCGGCAGGATGGACACCCGGGCTTGTCTGCCGCCAGGTGATGAGCTTTTCGGTTGTTAGAGAGCCAGCCAAGAGTGCGGAGGCTTGTTTTCGCGTGCCGCTTGGCTTTTCTTACCGTGTTGAGCACAAGATAACACATGCTGTAATGCTGTCAAGCAAAAAATGCAGCAAAATGGTAGTTGGGATGAAAATAGTTGCGGATTGGCTTGTGGTGCTGGTTTACAGGAGATGGTTGACGAAGCGTGGTCCGCATTAGTATTCTTTAAGAGGGAATTGAACAATATTCTTCAAAAAGGGGAGCTGTCTTATGAGATCAGAAACCTACCATGTACTCAAAATTGTCCCACGGCATCAACATAAGCCCTTGCTGCTCGCACTCATGGACGTATACCACGGTGTGTGTCAGTATTGTGGGATGAAGGTATCCACAGAAACAACAATGCCGGTCGTCGAACACATTGTGGCGATAAGTAAAGGTGGTTCCAGGACAACCAGTAACTGCATTCTGTCTTGCCAGGGGTGCAACGCCGTTAAGTCATGGGGAAGAATGTCAAGAACCATGCTGTCGGCCGCCAAAGATCGGTCCCAAGAGAATGCAGACACGGTATATGAAAAATACCTTGGCTACAAAAACCAAAAGTGAACAATATTCTCCACTTTTCTTTAACGTCGAAGCAAGGAGCCCATGCCATGGGGAGAACTCCACTCAATAACACCGCTGAAATAGTGGCCCTTAGTGCTGCCGGAGAGTCACAGAGAGCCATAGCCAAAGCCTTGGGATGCTCCACTCCAACCGTCAATAGCCGCCTCAAAAAGTCCGAAGTCAAGGCCCTGGTCGAACGGATAAGCCAAGAGATCATCATTCAATCGGCTGGGCTGCTGGTTGGGAACCATATTAAGTGCCTCAAGAAAGCCGGCAAGATCTACGAGCGCCTCGAGACAGAACCATCCCCGGGCGTCCACGTCGACCCCAAAACCGGCAAGGCTTCCAGGATCGAGGAGCTTAGCGAGAGCGAGAAAGCCATCCTTGCTCTTGCCGACAAGAAGGAGGGGCGGATTGGACAGACTATGGGGATCTTTCCCTCTCACGCGCCGTCTGTACTAATTCAAAACATATTCCAAGCAGGATCGGCCGCAGTCCTCCTTCCCAACGTAGCCGCGGCTCTTGGCCAGGCCGGTATCCAGTTTCAGGCCGAGCCGGAGCTCCCCAGTGATGAAGAGGACGGGGTTATCGACGTTGGGGATGAATGAGGCCGGTCTTTGGGTTAACAACCCAAGGGTCATTATAGCACTGGTTGCCTATTTGCGTAGCGTTGTCGGCAGGTTAGCGATGGTATCGGTTTAGCCATGCTTGCGCCCCCAACGCTATCCCCAACACTCCAGGTCGGCATTGGCTGGAGAGATCTGACGCTACCACTCCACCTGGTCGGCATGCCATCGGCGTTTCATCCTCACCAGGTGGTAGCTTGCCACCATGGGGAGGCATGGAGACCCATGGTGACTCATGGGGGTGAGAGTAGCGGGACGTCCAGCCGAGAGGTTCGCCATCCAAATCGCCTTAACATCCCCACACACCCACACGCACTCGCACCTTCCCCATAAACACACAGTCACACTCACGCATACACATCTACACGGAGGTGTGAATAAAGATCCCTTGCAAGTGTTTCAGGAAGTCGGCCGCTTTCTTGGCGCAAGCCTCAGTAGAGCAGAATGCGGCGTGATTTTCGTCCGAAGCCCCAGTAAAGATATTCATCCCGTATGGATCTTTGAATGACAGGTCGATCTGGTAGTACAAGTCATATCCGACCTCGATAGTCTTACCGCAAGCTCTGCATGTTCTGGTCATGGTTTCTCCTTTCGGCGTGGTTGTGGTAAAGGTTGCCCACGGAATCACCACCCCTCTTCGCGTGACACGCCATTTTGAGTGATAGTGGTGACAAGTTTGACGATTTCTCCGTCCTTGCCTTGATTGATGCGTGATTCGTTTTCCTCGGCTGCGATCATATTAGCGAGGGATGCGACGAGCGTGGAGGATTTGGGGTGTTCGAAGCCGCACGAGCAGACGTATTGTCGGATCATGACGAGGTTCCCTGTTGTGAAGGCCCAAGATGATTTGCATGCGTCGTAGTTGTGTTGGTGAAGCTTGTTTTTGATCCAGGTGATTGGGTTCATGGTCTTCGTTCCTCCGTGATGGTCTTGGCTTGAGCCCGTGCCTTCCTCAGCTTCGCCTGGAGGCACCTGAGTCGGTTAATGAGGGCCGACAGATACTCGTCATCCATCCAGTGGTCGGCATGGTCGAAATTAAAGATGGCTATCCATTCTCCGTCAATCTGTATCACTCGGTCCTTGCCATCGCTCATGGGGTGGTTTCCTTCCTCTCAATTCAACCTTGCGATGCTTCGCAACTCCTCAACGGTCCATCCTGCATAGATGGTTGATCCGTCTTCTTGGGTGTTGATGCCTAGTTTTGTGGGGTCACCATTACAATCAAATGCCCATCCGTGAGGCTGTCCGTTCTCGTCGATGGTGCCAATTTGTATGATTTCAGCTTTCTTTATGACCCACTCCCTTCTTTTGAAACATACTCGGCAAGGGCTCTCTTCCCTTGGTTTGCCAGCCAGTATGGGATGTATGCCTCCATGATGGTCCCATTTGGGTTTTTCCATCTCATAATCCGAGCCAGGGCGTGGGCGAGTTTGTCCTCGGTAGCCATGGAGTTGATTTCACTTTCAGAGATGTCTTTGGTGAGAACTATATCCATTCTGGTCATGTCTTCGCTCCTTGGTGTGGGTTGGTGGGTCTCGTCGGGTTGCCGGTTGTCACATCTTATTTTAGGCAACCAGATTGCCGATTTAGCGTTACGTGGCGCCGATCTAAGTGGCAACCATTTTAGGGTGCCCGTGTGGTTTTGGTTGCCACCATTTTTGGTCAAGTTGTCTTGAATCTCCTAATTCTGCTCCTAGCTCATATGTAGAGTGGGAGCCAATCTATGGCAGTATGTGGTGACAAATTGCTCCAAGGAGTATTCTTTAGTATTTATTGGAGCAATTGACCCTCTTTTGAGGCCGTAGATTGTTGCCCATCCTTGATCTGACCTTGGAGCAAGTCCAATATGTGACTCATTCCTATATCGTCGAGAGCTGCTCCTAGCTTTTTGAGGGTTTTTAGATCAATGGACAGTGGTGGGCTCATGTCTAGTGCATCTGTAATGTCCTCCATGAAGAAATAATAGCACGGTGACTTTCGTTTCTTGATATCGTCATAGTCGCACTTGGAAATCAAGATATCTTTCTCGATCAATTTCTTGATGATCCGATTGACTGCGTATCGTTTTTGTCCACACAGAAGAGCGATACCGCGCTCCGCGATGCGACATTCAAGCGTTTCCTCGTTTCTTTCTCGCAAAATCAACAATGCAACTCTGACTTCAACGTCAGACAAATCGGGTCGGGCAACAATGGCACTCATTACCATGCCGTTGCTCAGCTTGGGCCGGTCCCCATTATTTTTCGACACATGCCGGCTCCTTCCCTCTTCTGGCGAGTTCTTCTTTGACGAGTCGAGTGAGCCAGACTTTGAGATCTACGCCGTCAAGGGAAGCCTCTGCCTTGGCGTATCGGTGGAAATCGGCGGGTAGGCGGACGATTTTATCGCATTCTGTTGGGCAAGCTGTTTCCATGGTTCCTCCGTAGTTTTGTTTGACATTCATGTGATACCGATGATATATATGCACAAGTTTAGGGAAAATGTCAACCAAGATGAAGGGGAGGGAAAGTGCTACTCTTAGAATTGAAAGCCAAATCCTTTGCAACGCGCTGGCATCACGGCCAAGTCAGGAAATGTACGGGAGATCCGTACATTACCCATCCTGCGGCCGTTGTGGATCTGGTGCGGTCGGTTCCTCACTCGCTCGGCATGCTTTGTGCGGCGTGGATGCACGACACCGTCGAGGATACCGGGGCATCGCTGGATGTGATTTTGGATATCTTTGGCGCCAATGTCGCCAGCATGGTCGAAATGATGACCGATGTGAGCCGACCGACCGATGGAAACCGGGCAATCAGGAAGAGAATCGACCTGGAGCACACGGCTAAGGCTAGTCCAGAAGCCAAAACCATCAAGCTTGCTGATCTCATCGACAACACGCGAAGCATCGTAGCTCGTGATCCGGGATTCGCAAGGGTGTATCTGAAAGAGAAGCAGCGGTTACTCGAGGTTCTTACTGAAGGGGACGCAACACTGTGGACCGAGGCAAAGAGATTAGTCCACAAGCCATCCCAACCAGAATGTCAACCAGGGAGGAGCGAAAAAATGAGTGTGGACTACACTTTAGTCTGCCATGACCACCACGAGAAGGTAAGTATCTGTAGCGACGGACTGAGTGGTCCCATGCTCCAATGCGACCGCTCTCTTGCAGCCTTCGTGATTACTCATCGCAAATGTTCACTCTCCGTGGCCGATGAGGATAATGACTGGATTGTTGAGGCGTATTTGGAGTGGGACGCTACGAATTGGGACGCACAACTGAGATATGATAGGTAGGAGTCAACCAGAAAGGAGTGGGAGCGATGAACACAGACTTCAGACAGATCCAGATTGATACCGAAGGTGGTCCTAATCGCAGGGACATCTCGGAGCTGAATCCGCGCGAATTGGGAGAAATAATCTGGCAACACAAATCGGGGTGCTCAATGGAGAGCATAGCCTCGTCACTCCGGGCAAAGCTGTGGCAAGTGTCGAATTATATAAAATCGGTGCGGAAAGGAGCGGGAGAATGCCAGCATGGATAAGCAAAAACTATTAAGGGCTGTTTTGGGTGTGATTGCCGACAACAAGACGAAACCTCAACCAGCTTTCGACATCCGCATTGACGACCGCGAAGAGTACGGAGAGCGCAGGATCATTGGATGGGTTGGGGATACGGATGTGATTCAAGTGAGCAACGGGCGCGGATACTGGAAGGTTGGAGGCTCTTCGTGCTTGCCGGTTGATGTCGCCAAGGCTCGTCAGTACGTCGAGGTCATGCGCGCCGTGCTTGAGATGTGTAACGAGGGAGGAGTAGGCGATGAGTGACAGAGACCCAAGGAGAGATCCGATCCCAGGCGATGAGATCCAGAATTGGACAGGGATACAGAGATATGTGGTTGTCCCGTTGTCTCCTGGACCCGGTATTGTCTTATATCGGTCCAGTCGCAGTAGTTGGGTATCGAAGTGCCAAGTTGCTACTTGGCGCCAGTGGGCGAAGGGTGCGAAGGTTCTCAAGAGAGGGGATGCGCCATGAATGCGAGAGCCACAAAGGGAAAGCGCGCAAGAATGAAGACTACTGTTGCTTATCTCCAGAATTACATGAGCACGTACTCAGACCAGACGGGGTATGAGGACTACTCAGACGAGACTCTGATTAACGATGTTCTTTATGGACTAGGGATGGCTATTGATCCAGAGAACAATCAACGCGCCAACGGTTTTTTGCGGTTCAAGGACATCCTCATAGAGCATCTTGTCGGCAAGCCAAAATACCTCGCGGCCGACCAACTCACGGAACCTGGATATTACTGGTGGTTGCCGGCCACATTTCAGGATGATCCCGGATTGCCTGAGAACTGGAGCATTCGCAATTGGCATCCCGATGATTCTACTCGGCCAAGGTCTGGTCTATTCGTTGGTCCGCTCAAGGCTCCCGTGAAGAAAGGGTGATTTATGTCACTCCTTTACTTAGTGAGCCGATGCCGCAAGGACGATTCGATTTACGGGCCAATACATGGTGCCTTTGACGCAAAGAAAACCCTGTGCGGCAAAGATATCGACTGGCGATGGCGGATTCTGAATGTCTTGAAGGATTCGGGTCGCGAGGTTACGTGCAAGGGATGCTTGAATAAACTGGAATGTGAGGAGGGGAGGAATCAAGATGACGTTTGAAGAGTGGTGGGACGCACATCCAAGTGCGGTATGGAGCAAGGCCGGAGATTCGTCTGTGTGGAAAATGTCCATGCGGACGGCATGGGAAGATTGTGAGTCTCATCAAAAGGTTAGACGGACGGAGGAAGCGATGAGCATCGAAGCATGGGGAGATGATGGCGATGTCGGCCCCGAGGGATATGTCACCGAGGAGCGGGCCGAGGAGATGTTTGTTGGTGGAGCTCAAGCCATGAGAGAGATGTTGGCTCGTTTTTTTGAGAGTGCAGGTAATGATCTGACAGCAAAGAGTATCAGAGCCCACTGGCATCCAGGATGGGGAGACGATCCGGGGCGCCCGGATGAGGTGGTTTCAGAGTGTTGGATCGTCTAACCCAGGGCTGAGCCGAAGCGGGCCACATGGCGGCGTTACGGTAGGCCGTGGTGCTACGGCCCGCTTCGGCTCAGCCCCATCGATAAGATTGTCGAACTGGAGAGTCAGATCAATAAGCATAGTGCCAGGATCACGGCGCTATTGAATCTTGCCGTTCGCGCCGTGGCAGAGGGATGGGAAATGACGCGACTCATGGATGAACTCTATGGTGATGAAAAGTGATTCTTCAAGGCCGCTCGCGCGGGTGTGATTGAGGGGGATGATGATGAATCAAAAAATTCTTGACAGGAATTTATCGGCTACGGTAGAATTTGAACCGTAGAACATGAATGAATTTTGATGTTGGGAGAGAGTTGAAATCATTCACTGAAACCACCCACAAGGAGATCGCTATGAGGATCAAGCTTTGACGCGCATCAATCGAACCTATTTAGATGAAAACATCAGCCAGGTCTTCAGTATCGGCGCCAGAATGGCCCGGCGGCATCTCCCATCGGCCAGTAACAAGCGGAGTATCAGGTAGGGCACATTCTTAACGGCCGCTCCTTGTACGTGGGAGCGGCCGTTTTCGTTCATGGATCAGTGGGGAAGTAGTCGGTTAAGGGCTCGGTCTAGGGCTTCGGCTTCTTCCTGCCCGCGAAGTATCCAAGTTTTATGGGCACATTGGCTCATCGGGTAGGCAGTTTTGATAACCCCACTCGCCGCCGTGCAAACCGCATCCATGGCCTGGAGCCAGTCAACCAGGTCACGCTCTGGTGGGCAGTTGACCAACTCCTTGATGTCCGACTCTCGGTAAAGCGTGCCGATGCCGTTGTGCCAGTTCTCACGTTCTTCGTCTTCAGTCATGTAATTCCTCCTTCTTCATGCGATTGGTACGGCGTACCGGGTCTTTCCGTGCGCCGATTTTAACCGAGGTGCCGGCCGCCCTCCGAAGCTTCCCCATGGCCCTGGTTTCGAGCTGCTGGACGCGCTGCCTGGATATGTTGCCGTGAGCCTCGGCGCATTCCCCCATGGTTTGGGGTTCGCCTCCATATCCGTTACATCCCCATCGACGCTCGATGATGTCGCGCTCCCTGGGAGACAAGCGACCCATGAGGGAGTCGAGCCGCTGGTGAACTTCGTAGGTTTGGTATAGGTCCTCTTGACTGGGCGCTTCACTTGGGATTCCGTCAACCAGGCAGGCGTCACTGTCGCCCTTATCTCCACGGTCGAAGTGGAGAGGGTGGTCCAGGCTCAAGCATTGGATCTCATAGTGTTCAATCACCTTGGCTATGCGGTCGGTCGACAGTCCGGATTCTTCTTGGAGTTTGGCGGCATCGGACGGGTCGGTAAGACTGAGGCTGTGGACTCTGGCAGCATTCCTGATTTTGCGGTAATCCTCGTAGATCCTGGTTGGAATTTTGATTGTTCGACTCCGATAGTGGATCTCCTGGATCATGCGCTGTCGTATCCACCAGACCGCGTAGCTGCCGAACTTCACTCCCGGGTAGGCTACCGGATTGAACTTCGTAGTAGCGAAAACCAGTCCCTCGTTGCCGCTCGAGACTAGGTCGTCATAATCCACGCCTCGGCCCAGAAACTTGCCCGCCATGGAATGCACGAGCCAAAGGCATGAACGGATTTGTTCTTCTCGCGTGTCTTCGGGTGGGACGAATCGTTCATGTTCCTTGATTGAGTTGCGGTAGATGGATACTCCGAGTTTATCGAAGCCTTGGCGGGATAACAATTCTTCGTGGTAGTCTTGCGGTAGACCCTTCTTCATGCTCTTATTCCCCTCTTTTGCGCGGTTGCCGTCAATCCATTCACAGGATACATCAATCCATGCCCTTGACACAAACTGAAAATGTGGGTATTTGCCAAGTGTGCGTTGTTCGTGCTTCCTTTTGCTAAGGGCTCCAGCGGGCCGTCAAAGTCGGGTTTTGATCCCCTCCTTTCCCGGTTTCTGGCCCCGGAGCCCGATGCAGGGGAGAGCCAAGCAGGAAGGGGGCTAATCGTGGGGTGGCTTTGCGTTTTTTTCGACTGCAAATGGTTTCATCTCTTCGACTTCGTGTCTCGGCTTGATACCGGGGCGTATCATAGTCGCGGCCTCTATCAGTGCTCTCGATGTCGGCGCGTTTCGGTCGGCAGGGCGCGCAAGAAAGCCGGGCCATGACCATGTCAATATCCCCTATTCTCGCCGATATCCTCCTCCACATAGAATCTTCCAAGGGCGCGGCCGCTCTCGCCGAATCTAAACTCTGGGATCTGGTCCACACTAAATCGGAATCATTACCCACCAATGGGGCTCACGACTTGGCTATTGTCGCCGGTAATCTATCGGCCACGGGGCTTCAGATGCGATCTCACTTGGAGGTGGTTCAGAGCTTTATCGGTAAGGTGACTAGCAGATGAGGCGGATGCGTTGGAATGGGTAAAACTCTTCGAGGTTCCTGGCCTCCTCCTGGCCGCGGGTGTGATCTGGATGTTGTTTCGGTTGCTATCCAGGATTGTGGATCAGGAATCGGAACGCCTGCATCAACGCACGGAAGAACGGGCATTGATGGCGGAAATGGCCACTATGCTCCGTCAATTATGCAGGATAGATCGGGACGGGGAGCGAGACCGATGAAGTTACTTCGCACCCTGGTGGATATTTGGAGCGGCGACTTTTGGCGGGAGGAGCGCGAGAGATCCAAGGAGGTTTTGGCCGAGGCTCGGAAAGCCGTGGACGAAAGCCGGGCAATGCTCGATGGTGAAGATGACTGGCTAATTCCATTGGAGAGGAGAAGGCGATATTGTGACTACCCAAAGAAATAGATCGGTCCTGAATGGATACAGGATAGCTTTCTTTTGGGCCGTTTCCAGCGGGATTATCGGTGCGGTCACGCTCATCGACCACTACAAAATAGCCGACGCGCTTCTGCTTTATCATGGGATCATCGCCGGGATTTGCCTTATTTGCGCCGTCATGTTCGCGGACTGGTGGAGAGTCAAGGGGTCGGCATCCAGTATTTTCAAGTGGATCACGGTGCTGCTTTTCGCAATCGGCGTCAATCAATGCGTTCGGTTCATTTCTCAGTGGGTGATGATATACGAGCCATGCTTCTACGATGAGTTCATCTGTTCCAGATTCTTGGTCTGGCAGTTGGTCCCCCTTCTCGTGGCGATGGTCTACTTGCTCTCGTTCGCCATTTGGCAGCGATTCGGACACGGCTCGACGTATCATGATGGAATTAGGGGCGATATGGCCAACGGATTTGAGCGGCTGTCGGCTCGCATCGTGGACGGAGAAGTCAGGTTCGACAGGCACACTCATTCAGGGCTGGTCCTGGACGCCAAGATAATTCTCAGGAACATTGAAGGAGAGAAATAGTGACGATTCGGCACACAAAGGCATGCAGAGTTGAACGGGCAATCGGGGTAATGGCGGCGGGGACGATGGCGCTAATTTTTATGTGGGGACTACTTTTCTTTTCGGGTTGCGCGCCGGTCCAGGTCAAGCCAGGTTGTGAAAACTCCATGCAATCCCAACCCGGTATTGATATCGCCATGGCGGCCGGCGCAATCGGCCTGAGCGAGTACCTGCTGCAAAATCCGGAGGACAAGTCGGATGCTAGGAAGGCGGTAAAGGCCGCAATCGTGGTGCTAGAGCAGGACGTTGTGACCATGGACCTTCTGGTATCCGCGCTTCAAAAGGGGATAAGTTCCCGAGAAGTGCGGGCTCGGCTTGGATACATCGCCATTTTTGGCAGGGGGCGAACGGCGGGCTCGGCGCTTGATTCATGCGACCGGGAGTATCTCTTGGGATACTTCCGGGGATTGAGGGGGATGATATGAGGTTCAAGGCATTGATTTTGATGGTTATGGCGTTGACTCTCTGCGCCTGCGCCAGTGGCGCCAACATGCGGGACGCCAAGATTACGATAACCCTTCCTCCCGGCATGACGGCGGTTGCAACTGTTGACGCCGAGGGTCGCGGTGTTCCGGCCGTCCAGATCAACATCGGCAACACCACGCGCACGGTCGATATCGAGACGGCGCGGGAGGCCACGGCCACTCTTCCGATGGGTGCCGGGGCTGCGGGGCTTTAGACTATGACGACATTGCTGAAACACTTGGGTAATGCCAAACTGGATCATGAGGATATACCATGGCCTTGGTGGTCCATGCCTCTCATTGCTGTGGCGGTTGTCACTTTCACGGCAATAGATTTGATTAGGGATTACCGGGCCGAGGGGTTGTAAAGGGGTGGAGATTATGACCGACCAAGAAAAAGAAATAGAACACCTCAGAGAAAAAGTGAAACTCTTGGAGAAGATCGTTGAACTTCAAGAGATGGTTGCCAAGGCCGGAAATCAGACACCCTACGTTCCTGTTTGGCCGTCTTATCCCGCGCAGCCCATCACCGTTTATCCGACTGTGACTTATTCTGCTGGCGGGCTGATCGGTCCTGACGGCGAGTTGCGTCCAACGGTTACGCCGAGCACAGAGGATTTGTATCCGTCAATCGGAACGGCGGGGTAGACCATGGAAATACACAGAATTTTAAACTGCGGCTGCGCGGCGTGCCGAATGCGCGAGCGGCACGAGTTGTGCGATGCCGAGTCAATCATATCTCGACTCGGTTGGGACTGGCTTTGGACTTGGGCGATGAGGCCGTTCAGGAGTATGTGGGAATGATTCTCGACAGAAATACAATAGCCTTTATGCTCTATCTAGATACGTGGCTAAAAGAAGATGAAGCCATTGAAGATCTACCCGACAAAGATTTTGTTGAACTGAAGCAAAAATGGATCAACGGATGGGTGCCTGGATTAAACCAAGAGCACAGAGGCGATTGCACGCGAGAGTCTATGCCGTGCTTACGATGTATCATGGATGGATTAATGGCTACGGCCGATAGAATCATGAGTGCATAGGGCGATGAAGCCGTATCGACCAATGTGGGAGTGAGCCATGAAAATAATTGGGGGGAGGGGATGCAGTTGTTGTAACCATAGGAACACCGCTAACTTTAAGAATATCGTGTCTGGCTGGAGGACCAAAATGATAATACATGAATATCAACAGAGAGTCGTAGACGAAAAAACCGAATTGGACGACAAGCTTGTGAAGTTGATAGCATTCTTCGATAATCCGGTTTTTGCCCAACTTCCCCAAGCAGAACAAGGTCGATTGAGAAGGCAATCATCCATCATGACCGATTATTCCGTGGTGCTGGCTGAACGGATAGAGGCATTCTGACGCCATGCCAGAATGCAACGCAGTCCACATCTCAACGAAAGCAGGATACCGAGAAGGGACTATGGTCCGTACCGAGAATCCTGCGGGGCGGTGGGTGGAGCGGTGCATCCATTGCGGCGGCGAGTGGCTGAGTCTTCGGCCAGGAGAGATTGAGAGGGAGAGACATTTTGACCGAGAGCTACGAGCCCATGTTCCTGGAAGATCTTGTAAAGAGCGTGAAGTTTGCGGAGATCACGAGCCATGTTCCGACGAGCGCGGATACGCTCCAAGACTCAGAAAGCATGGAGATGGACGATATTATTGACCAAGGTTTTTCCATGGAAGACATCAAGGGTTGGCAGAAATTGGCATGCGATACGTGCATGATTATCTGGGCAGAGCCAGCCGAACCCGTTAGAATGAGTATGCTGTGCGCAAAATGTGGCGGGACGGCTCATAATGAGGGATCATTCTAATGGCAGAAGAACAGCCGGAATGTCCAGAGATCAAACCGGCCGGAATCCTCGAAGACGAGAAGGGTAACGGAAGCTCCAACAGGCTCATCAAGGTCATGTGGTTCGCCGGCTTAATTGTCATCCTGGGTATCGTGGCCTGGAAGTCGAATCCACCGGCCATCCCCGACGTCCCATGGGGCATTGTCATGATTACGGCTATCGTGGTTGGTGGGGGGCTTGGCGGTAAGTTTCTTGAGTTGTCGGGTAGTGGTGGACTGCAATCTTTCTTCCTCCCGAAGGGAAAATAATGAGTGACGAGAAGATTGAAACAACCGATGAACATTTCAATGTTTTCCGTGAAGAAGCCAACAAGTGGCTTGATGTTTTCGGTCTCAAGGGATGGGGTGTCCGCGTTCTGCATACCGATGAAGGTAAACCATCCGGAGCAAAGGCGTGGTTATCGGCAAAGTATTGTGACCGCATCGCGTCAATCTGCATGGCAAAAACGTGGGAGCATCCAATAGCGAATCCTCCGACCGACGAGAATATCCGAAGGGACGCCTTCCATGAGGTGTGCGAGCTTTTGCTTGAACCCATGGACGTGCTTGCTGGCTCCAGGAATTGGGACAGGGAAGAATTCGATGCGGCGAGACATGCCGTGGTCAGGATTCTTGAAAATGTCATCTGGGAGAAGAGTAACGCTGTTCATGCCGAGAAAGGAGAAGTGCAACATGGCAAAAAAATGCATGATGAATGAGGGAATGCCGAAGGACAAGAAGATGTCGGGCGGCAAAAAGCAGAAGGGCAAAAAGAAGATGAAGAAGGGTAAGATGTAGCCATGCCGGCCAAAGAAAAGCCATGGATTAAGTATCCCGATAAAATGCCGAATCATAAAGGGTGTTACCCCGTGATATTGAAGCGAGGGGGGAGCGTTAGCGAAGTGGCACATTTCCATAATGTCACATTGTCCAGCCCTGTATGGCGTGATCGTAGCGGGAATGAAGTCGATGTTGAGTTTTGGGCGGACGAATGGCTGGGTAATTCACATAAATGGTTTTTGTCGGGAGAACTGGCAACGGTCATTCCTAACGAATCCAAGGATCACTTTTGGGAGAAGGGAAATGCCCGCCAAGATCGAGAGATGCGTCAAGAAAGTGAAGAAGAAAAGTCCCAAGGTGAAAGCGTGGGCTGTGTGTTCTGAATCGACCGGCGTGAAACGCAAGAAGGGCGGCGGCTGGACCAAGGGGAAGAAGGGATGAATGGATGTTCACCACCAATACGGGCAGGCAATTCAATGAAAATGAACAAGGAAGAGAAGAAATGGCGTGCCGAGGATGATGCCAGGACATTGGCCAGGGCTCAAGAAATCGCAAGTGATGCGAAAAGGATGAGGGCCGCTGAAACCCAAGCAAAGCAAATGGCATCCAAAGTTATCCAAGAAGCGAAGAATCTTCAAGCCGTGGCAAGAAGACCCAAGGGGAAGAAGAAGTAGTGAGTAGTGACAACGATCTAGCCGTAAAACAGCTTAACGACTTCTCGGTTTTCTTGAGCTACAAGATGACTTGGCTCATGAGGCAGGCGTTACTTTTGCCATACAAATACGACAGGGTATGCCTTTTTTGTGGAAACCAATGCTTGGCCGAGGGGAGTAAGATTTTTGACCCGGTTACTGGTGAATCTAAAGAGATCCAGACAATAACCGGATCGTTCCACGTTGAGGCGTGGGATGGAGAGAAAGTTGTTGTTGCCAAGGCGAACGAGCCATTCTCAAAGGGAATGGATGATATCTACAAGGTTAGTCTTCGGGACGGGAGTTCGTTCCTTGCTGCTCCTGGTCACATTGTTTTAACGCCTTCCGGTTGGCTTCGCGTCTCTGAGTTGCGGCCCGGATACGCGCTATGCCGTCCTCAGTCCAATTCGGAATTTTCCCAGTCCGTGTATACTTCAAATGAAGTCCATTCGACCGGAACAGAAAGAGGTTGTCAGGGTCATCATCTAGAGTGTCGTTGTTCATGTGGTGGACCACTTCACCAGGCTGAAGATATCTCTCCAACTTGTCTTCCATCACCAAATGAGACCGAAGAACATACCCTCCCTTGGTTGAGAACGGGTGCTCCGGGAACCACACATAGGCGTACCCCTTTCTTATCGAAAGACCTCCTTCCCAATCGGGGTGCCCAGGTCCACTTCTCGGACCTCTGCGCTGAGACTGTATCCCGTGCCTCTTGCAGAGGGTCGAGACATACTTCTCGTTCACTCCAAGCTTCTTGCCTGTCGCCCTGTGGGTCCAGCCAAGGTCTTCCACGTGGCGTCGTATTTCCTCAATCGGCCAATCTTTGGGGGGGCGACCGATCAAGCCACCCTTACTCACTCGCATTATCAACTCCTTCCTCGTTCGCCTTGGTTTCCACAATAGTCAAAGTAGGCGAAGGAGTCAAATGGGATTTTGAGGTTCCGGGGCTTCACAACTACATCCACAACGGCGTAATTCATCACAACAGCGGCAAGTCCTGCTATATGGCATACAGCAATGTCTTGAAATTCCTTGGAAGTCATCCGTGCCCGAGGAAGAATGTTCTGTTTTTCGAGTGCAAGAACGGTCATGAGTTTACAAGACCGGCTCCGTGGCCTGGATTTCACCACTTCAACGTGAGACCAGGAGATTGTTTTTGGACAAAAAACCAAAATGTTATGCCGAAAAAGATAGCCTTCCCGAAAGATATGATGTGCCCGGAGTGCGGAGAGCCGATCTACATTCACAAGCGCGGGACCACAACGTTCAGGATGGCGTCTGAAAATCTACCAGAGGATAAAGAGGGGTCGGGTGCAGAGAGTGCAGAAATCAGAAATCGGACCTATCCCGAGCTAAAAAAATGGTTGCCTCCATTTCTGTTAAAGAGGGACATTACGGCCAGAACAAAGGCAATCATCATAACGAACCCTAACAAGGGTGAAGTTTTTGGATTGGGTGATAAAGCGGTAGCTTACGATGGACCCGACATAGTGGTTGAATTTGTGTCGTATAGCCAAGACGTCCAGTCTGGTGCTGGATCTCAGCGGCTCGCCGTGAGTTGCGATGAAGAGCCCGGTGAAGCATTTTGGGAAGAACAGCTTCCACGGCTGATTGCAGAAAACGGTGAGATGCAAATATTCCTAACTCCTGCCCAAAAAGTAACCTGGACCTTCTCAGAACTTTTCGAGCAGGCGGCTATCTACATCAGAACGCCGGCAATCTGCGATTTCTACAAGACCCAAGGTGAGGATACCAAGACGGATCAGGTCCAAAAGACCAAAGAACCGACCACGATAGCCGTCCTGCAAGCCGCTACCGACGACAACCCAACTCTCGACATGGAAGCCATCAAGAGCAAACTGACCTACGATGATCCTGACACGGAGGCCACAAGGCGATATGGAATCTTCCGGCAGGCAAGCGGCCGAATCTTCAAGATGTATGATTCGCGCATCCACGAGATTGACGAGAACGAGTATTTCCCTCATGGAATCCCTCAGTTTTGGACCCACGGGCGCGGGATAGACATCCATCCCCATGTGAATTGGGCATGCGGCGCGGCATCCATGAGCCCGACCAATGAGATGTTCATATGGACCGAAGCGTGGATGAGTCCGGACAAATTCACAACGCTCGACATCATGGACGAATTTTCCTCAAGGTGCATGGACCACAGATTCAAAATCAACCTCCTGGACCCGGAGGCAAGGACGATTCAGAAGGATACCATCACCCTACTGGACGATATTAATCGGATATCGCTGGAGCTAAAGAAGTCTGGGAATGGGACCGGGGGATACTGGACCCCATGGGACACAAAGGGGCTTGTGGGCCGGAATGAGATCAAAATGAGGCTCCAGAACAGCCGATTGGTCGGGCGTCCCTTCAATAATCTCGTTACCAGGGACGGGAGCACCAAAAGACTCCCCACTTTGTGGCTGTTTTCGACCTGCAAGAACGCCGTGGAGCACATGAAGAAGTGGTCTTGGGACGTGTGGGCCGATTCAAGAAACTCCACCTTGAAGGACGCGAAGGATAATCCCCAACAAAAATACAGCCATTTCAATATGGTGTGGGAAGCGTTGCTCAAGAACCCGTACTTCAAGGCTGGGAAGACGAATGCCCCGGTTGAGAGGCACGAGGGACGGCAGTATTATAAATCGGTCGGAAGTGATAAGCGATGACAACAATATACGTTCCAACCCGAAACTAAAGGATGGACAAGATGTCGAAAATCGAAGTAACCATGGAGGAAGTCAATAAAGTGACTGGCGGAATATCCGATCCAGACGTGAAGATTGGAGCGGATCAATTCTACGCCAAGCAATTGATATGCAAACTACTCAGCGTGGAGTTCAACGACCCAAGGGTTTTTATTACTTATGATTTTAATACCATGATTTTCCGTGGCGAAATAATAAGCGAAACTACGGAGGATGTATCGTGATAGCCAGCCCAAGAGCCATAGTCTTGGACGTTTCAGAGGCCGAGAAACTATTGAGGGCAGTCAAGCTTGATTGGTCGAAGGATCGAATAGAAAGACTGATTGCTTTTGATTTGCTGAGTACGGTCAATGATCTTGATTCATCGGTTAAGTTGGTGAATGAAGTGCTGGATGCTGCTGTTACATGGAGGGGGGAAGATGAAGACAGTTCTCGTAGCTCTCTGCGTAATGATGCTGGCTGGTTGCGCCACAACAAGGCCAACAGCCACAACGGTTGACGGTGTAACGACGGTAACGAATCGGGCCAAGCCGCCCGAGAAGAAGAGCGATGGGCAGCAGATATTCGAGGATATCGTTGATATTGCGGCCATGGCAATAATGATTCCGATTATATACTGAGGAGGGGGCATGTTTCTTAAAAAGAAGTATGTGCTAAAAGAGGGATTTTATTTGGGAGAGCCCCAATATGAAGTGTACTGGTCATCTCGTATTTTTGGAGATTTGTTCCTGACCAGGTTCTATGATCGAGATAGAGCCGAACTTTACATGTCTGAGCTTGTGTTGCCGCATGGTGATGTTGAGATTGGCAGTAGGAGTCATTCTTTCCCGGTCATTGAAACGCGAGAAGACTACCCTGGATGGGTAACTTGGCTGTGCGGGTGGATGCCGGGAGGCCACAAGTGGAGAATGGCTGGCACAATAACAAGCAAGAAAAGAGAATTTTCTCTTCGGTGGACATGTAACCGATGTGGGGCATACTTTGACTGTATCGGCAATGATGGCGTACAGAAAGAGGATATTGCCGCATGACGGAAGTAGGGGCCAAGATGAAACTATCGGATACGTTTAAGTCGAATTTTCCAGATGTTGTGTCTGAGAGAGTGTCAATAACCTGCATTGACGTGAGCGGAGAAGGAATCCTTACCCTGACACAGAACAGTTTGACGGGAGAATATGATTGTTTTCGCATCATGTCCATGTCTGTTGATTTGCGGAATATATCGACAGGGCTTGGTTCGTTCTTCGACGGAGTTGCGGCGAGAGATGAAAAAATGTCAATCGTGTTCATTGGTTATAAGGACGAGATTGTCGGATACTGTGACAGGAATGGTATACAGTATTGCGACACTCCAAGACGTGGGCTTGTTTTCGTCAAAAAGCTAACCTTGTAATATGTTGAGTTAGGAGCGTTTGTGCCTCTAAGAATCTATGACTACTACTGCAAATCATGCGGTTTCAAGACCGAGTGCTTCGTCTCCTTCGATTGCAACCCGGACGAGCAACATCCGGAATGCCCATGCTGCCAAGCCAAAATGGACAAGTTGATGCCTGCCCCGGTGTGGTCGTGGGGTACTGCTGGATGTAGAGGATTTTAATGAGAAAAGTTAAACTTGCCCTGGACATAGCCATGAAATATGGGCAAATGGATGGGGAGAAACACAAGGCATTTGCCATAGACCAAATGGTCAGGGCGCTTACAGGCTGTCAGTTGGTAAAGAAGACTGCATTTGATTGCAACGGGAAAGAGTATGAGTATGAAGCCATGGGAGAATGCGACCAATATCTCAAATTTGTTTCGGAATATTGCTATGGAGAAAATGGTCCGGATACCTATTCTTGGAACAGAGGAGTTTAATGGATATCCCAGCCAACACGCAATGGGAAACTGGATGTAGGGGATTTTAATGGCAAAAAAGACACCCAAGCGCAAGTATGACGAAACCATCGAAGGTGCCATGTGCTCCGCGATGATGCACGAGTACGATACCTGTAAGCAAAATCAGCAGGTTGACTTCGATGATTTCGAGGCGTACTTGGCCCTCCTGGATGCCGAGAGGTCGGAGAAGGACTACGATTGGATGTCCGATATCCATATCCCCGAGTTCATTTCTCATATGCTCACCCAACTCAGCATGGACGTGGACACCTACTACCAGTCCAGGGACTTCGTGGAGTGCTATCTTCAGGACGAATCGCTTGAGGCGCTAAGGGCCGCGGATGCCACAAAGGAGCTTATCAACCGGACCCTCAACCAGAGGAGCCTGTTTCATTACCTCAAGTTTGTGAGGGCAAGGCTTTTGAATCGGCTCGACGGGAAGGTCTACGCCGAGTGTCTTTGGAACCAGCAAAGCCGGAAGGCTGTCATTGGATATGAGGACGTCTACCAAGAGATGGACGTCGATATTTACGACAACCCGATTGAAGACCCGGAGACCCAGGTTGCGAAAGTCGAGCTTATTCAGCAGCCGATTAAGGGGGAAAAGGTTTTTATCGACCAGTTCGAGTACGAAGTCCTCGATCCCCGTAACGTGTTCACGGACAATTCCTACGTCTACTCTCTCCAGCAGAAGCCCTATGTGATCGTGAGATCCGAGAAAACCCTCTCTCAACTCAAGCGGGACAAGGATCGAGCCGGATACTTCAACCTTGACCTTCTGGAAGACATCGCCACTGGAGACGAGACCGAGACCGCCCGAGAAACGTTCAACAAGGAAGAGGACAAAGAGTATGCTCCACCGAAGGGCGAGAAGAAGTTCGACATTCTGAAACGGTATGGTGAAGATTGGTGCATTGTTGACGAGATGGATGAGATGACCGGGCTTCCGAGTAAGGTGAGCCCCGGCATTGACGACGATGGTGAACCACTTGAGGACGCCGAGCTTCACCATGTAGTCAAAGAATTGGCGCTATCCGAAGGCAGTAGCCAGACGCTAATAGCCTTCCATGTGACCCCATATCTCGACGCCAACGATATCCCGTACATCCCGGTGATCCGTGGCCTTTGCTACCCCCACCCCGTGAACGACGGTGGGTTCGGGGATGCCAAGCACGCAAGGGATCTCCAGAAGGCCATAGATGATACATTCAATATCAGCCAGGACCGAACCATGTTGGCTACCATCCCGACATTTCAGGCCAAGGAACTGAGCCTTGAGGACAACGACACCCTCTACTTTGAGCCAGGTCATCCCATGATGGTCAAGGAAATCGGGGATGTAGCCGAGTTTAAGATTTCCGACAACATCGGTGGTGCCTTGAATCAAATTGGGATACTTTCATCCAAAATGCAACAGTTCGACGCCACGTTCCCCACCACGATGGGGGATGTACCGAGCAGGGCGTCTACCACTGCTACGGCCGTGGCCGGCGCCGAGGGCCGATCGAACCAAAGATCCAACTTCAAGGCGCTCACCTTCGAGCACACGTTCGACGATCAACTCTACTGGATGATTCAGCAAATGACGTGGCGGTTTGCAAAACCTGAGACCGGGTACAAACTCATGGGTCAGAAGGTCATGCACTTCGATCCCACGAGGGACTACTGGTTCAAGCCATTATCTCAAGCTATCGAAGGTGAGCAGAGCAAACAGGCCAAGATTCGCAACCTTCTCCAATTCATTCAGGCACTTTCGCCTTACGCTCAACTCTATGCCAATGACCCTCAGTTCAAGGTGTTTCTGAACTACCTGTTTGAGCGCAGCGCTTCCTACATGGGTGACGAGGTTGTTAATGTGTCGAGGAAACTCTTGAATCCCAAGGTTATGCCTCAGTTGCAGGCTCCTGGAGGCGGAGGCAACGGGCAGCAAGGTGGAGGACCGGCGTTACCAGGTGCTACATTTGAGGCACCAACGGCGAACCAGAGCGGAATACAGCAGAGTGAAACCGAGGTTATGGCTAGAGCCAATGCAGGAGAGGGAATGTAATGGAGAGGACCTCCGGGAGCAAGGATGTTTATGATTTGTACGGGGAGGTAATAGAAGAAGATTCGAGCGGATACATTCCGAAATGGGACGGCAATCTTTTGGACCTTCAATGTAGAAGATGCCGAAGAATGATACGCTTGAATCAAGTCGTTGACCCTGATGTCTGCCCACATTGCGGGGACATAGCGAAATGAATCAGGCTAGCATTAAAGACAGTTTCAAGGATGGATTGGATAGAATAAGGCTAATTGACCAACTCCAAGAACAAGATCAGAGGCTCATGCAAGAAAAAAGACCAACATACTTTATCGACGGCCCCCATGGATTCCAATGGATGTGCTCTTTTTGTGATTATGAAGAGGACGGCATTTACAATTACGGTAAAAATGGGTATGCGTGTCCCAAGTGTGGGGCCGTGTTTGTGTCGTGCCTGAGTGCATGTCAGCAACGCGAGACTAAACATGATGCTTTCCCGACTTGCTGGGCATAGGAAACGGTATTTTGAGATGGGAGGGGTAACGCAATGATGAAGCCTGTTAGAATGTTGTGGCTATGCGAAGACTGTGGTTACGCAATAAATATGGACTTGAGAGGGGCACCTCCAAAATATTGTCCAGAATGTCACAAAAGCTCAAATCTGCCAGCAATCAAGGCACTTATTGAGGTACCGACCAGAGAAGCCGACGCAATGGAAATAACAGACAGGGCCAACGCCTTAATGGACATGCTCGAAATCAAGCCTGGGCCAGATTACAAGTCGAGCATTAATGACGTCAAATGGTGGGAAATCAAGCCCAAAAAGCCTTTTAGGGGCGTGGAGTTGGGGGCTACCAAATGATGACAAAAAACAACGACATATTCAATCCAAGCTACGGATGCGAATCAATAAAAAGACTTCCATGCTTCAATGTGATGGAGGAAATTAATGACATCGAGTCTGGATTCTGGAGCGTGGTCAGTGGTTGTCCACCAGGGGGCGATGAAGATGGAATCGTTCTTCGCTTCGAGATGGCCTCAAGACCGGGGCATCACGGCAATTATCGTCAACTTTCCAAATGGTTCGGAGACCTCGTGGCGATGCACAAAATCAATAAGGCGAAGTCGTCATTGTTTTGGCGAGTAAGGCCAGAGATTGTGTCTGATTTTTTCTATACGAGATTCGCCATTTTGGTGAAGGATTAGTCTAGAAAGGACCAACCATAATGGGAAAAGTCCTACACGAATGGGATGAGAAGCTTCTCGATCTTTTCAAGGACATGCCGCAAGATCCAAGGCGGTTTATCTCTGCCATGGCACCAACCGGGGAGGAATTTCTCGAAATCATAAGTGGCGAGATATTCACCGGGAGAGCGTCCAGAATCTTTGCAACGGCACAGCAAGCCTTCGACGCATTTGCAGATTTCGTGAAGCCCATGTTGGATTCAAGCAAAACGCTCTATTGGCGCAGGATGCCAGAGATGGGGGTTTTACTAGAATATCACGGCCCTTGTTTTGACGTGGCCAGAAAGACACAGCCCCCGGAGTCGGTCAATTACAGATTTGTGGAGTACTATGGAGAGAAGGTGTGGGTGCCTCGGGAATGTACGTGTTCTTCCAGTAACAAGAAGTATTGTAACGAGGGATGGCTTGATTCACCCGATAAATATCAGGTCTATTCACGATTCCTGATATCCGACAAACCAGAAATCATGGAAGTCCCGTTTGAAGTCAAGGAGGATGCCTCATAATGGACTTAATCACACTCGAAGATATAAAAGTGACGCGGGCCTTGATTAGAAAATACAGAGACCAGATTGACGCCATGCACGCTTCCGACAATTCAACGGTGGCAGAAGAGACAGAAGAAGCCTTCTGCGCGGAGGGGTAATGTAATGGCCGACGCACTCCAAAGAGACAAACTCTCGCAGTTCGTTCAGTCCTTCGGGAAGAAAAGGACTGTCAACATTCTTTCCACATTGGGCAAGGGTCAGGCATTCATTGACGCCATATCAAGCGTTCCAGGCCAGCAGATTCTCGGGGAAGCCCAGGCCGAATGGAGCGCCTTGCTGGTCAAGATAGCCAAGCAGGAAGCCAACACGGAGGACTCGATCAAGTTCAGGGTCTTGGATCAGCTCTTGGTTCTATGGGCATCCAAGATCGCCAAGCATTTTGACTATGAGCTCAAAATAGAGGATCAGCTTAAAACCTACAAAGGTGGGAGCTAACTTGGACGAAAAGCGATTGATAAAAAACCAGATTTTGGACATAGAGAATCAGTTGGTCGTCAACAGAATTATCGACCAGAAGCCGTCCATAGAAAGGATAGTTGAGGAGGTCGTTAAGTGGATGAGCCAAAGGAAATACGGCAACATCCAGATCAACTTCTTTGCCGGCGGGGTGAGCAACATCAACTTAAATGAGAGCGTCAAGATAACCGAAAAGAAAGGAGCTTGAACGATGGAAATTATAAATGATGGTCAGAAGGCTTGGGATAATTTGTTGAACCTTGAAAAAACAATGAACGATTATTTTTTCAACGAGTCAGAGACATATAAGGTTCTTTCTCGCAATCCAGCGTTACTATCCAAGGTGATGTGCGTCGGAGCCAGAGAGGCAATGGACTATCTGGATAAGTTGGCTCGCAAGAACAGCTAACCAGGGGCATAATTTCCCTTGACAACAACAAGTAACAACGTGATTATATTCGTGTAATACAAAGAAGGACACTCCTCCAAGGAATCCTTCGAGACCCATCACATAATCCGCACTCCAAGAAACTCCCATCACGGCAATCTTGGAAGCCATGATAGGAGTTTTTCTTTATGCCACCCGAAGACGCCAACGATGCCAGCCAGCAGCAAGACGTCAGTCTTGACGATCTGCACCGGGCCGCGGAGGAAGCAAGATCCTTCATTGAAAACGAACCCGTTGTAGACAGGGAAGAGAAAGTATCGGACGAGTCCGCCGACCTTCCTGCCGACACCGGAGAGACCGACCAAGAAGACAAGGAAGCCGAGCGCGCGGAACAAGAGGAGCCACCGAAGCCAAAGGACAATAAGGAACGGTCGCAACTCGGGCGCAAGGTTGCCGCTCTTGAAGGTACTCTCAAGGTTTACGAGCAGCAAATTCAGCAGACCAACCAGACGCTTCAAATCCTGACTTCCCTTCTGCAACAAAAAGAAGCCGCTCCGGGCATGATTCAAGGCCAGGAGGCGGAAGAGGAAGACGAGTACATCCCCTCGACCCGCAAAGAGTTCGACGCTCTGCTCGAGAGGCGCATCGCTCAACTGGAGCAGCGCAAGGTCCAGGAGCAGACGGTCCAAAGAACGCAATACGAGACGGGATATCTTTCGACGCTCACCAAGCTTGGAGCCGAGGCGGACGATTCTGCCCTGCATGAGGAGGCGGTAAAGCTATCAACCGAGGCCGGAGCCCCGTACAATGTGATCCGCACGGGAAACCCGCTTATCGATGCCGAAACCAACTACTACGCAGCGCAGGCTCACGTCTTGAAGCAACGACTCGCAAGACCGAAAAAGGATGAGACGCCGAAGAATCCTCTCAAGGGAGATCCGCCGAGAGCCCCCCTTGGTGCCCCGTCAGGGATGGCTGCCAAGGCAAAAGAAGTCCCAAAGGTCAAGCTTGACGATCATGCCAGGCGAGCGGCCATGAGGATGGGGTTATCCGACAAGGATGTTGCGGACATCATGGGAGCATAGTCCTAAATGTCTTACGGGAGAGAATATAGACTCGGTGGGAGAACGCGCATCAGGCACGATGCCCGAACACTCACCATTCAAGGAAAGGACTCCCCCGACAAAAAAGAGCATGGCCGGTACGTCAAGTGTTGGAAGTGCGGGTTCATCTGCGACACGGAGCGGGATGATTTGGGGGGTGCTCAGTCGAGGGCCGGGGACGGTGCGGAGTTCTACTACGACAATTATCCGCAGTCTGCCGGGTCTGATCGTGGAGTGGTTGCCACTCTGAGCTTGTATGAGGAAGGACTCAACCATGGCTCCGGTTTAAGCACGGGGAGAATTCTCCAAGAAGACGGCTACTTACTGCTTCTCGAAGACGGCTCAACGGCCCTCGGAATGGATCAGATAAGAGACGTTGATCTTGGGGGAGACCTGACGTTGGCGTCCTACTCGATGCGGAGAGGGCACAAAAGGGGGATGGCTATTTGTGCCGATGGTACGGCCGATCCCGTGAAATTGACGTATGCCTCGAAGGTTACTGGCGGCTGCCCTTTTTGCGGAACCAGGAATTATCGAGGCGATTTTAGATAAGGAGCATTTCAATGGCTGAAGTAGTTTCCCAAAATCCTCAACTGATTTGGGCTCCGGTAGCCACCAATGCCGCAAACACGGTCTATGAGGGCTGCATTGTCACGGCCACGAGTACCGGCGTGAACGTGCTTGGTGCGGCGGCCGGCATCGGTGACGTTACTGGCAAGGGAACCTTTGCGACTTACGGGGTGCCTTGCGGCGTGGTGGTCGGTACGAGCCGTCAAGTGGAGCTCTACAACTCAACCGCAAAGAGAAACAGCATTACGTCCATCATCACCAGCAACGCCAACATGACCGTCGATATGATGGGCATCGAGGGCGAGTGGGGGAATGACAAGCAGGCGTATGTGCAGATCGCCAAGATTACCCCCGAGACGCTGATTCGGATGCCCATTTATGATGGAGCGGTCGGAACGGCGCCCACTGCATCCACCGTCACGGCCGGAGCGAGTGCTACCGGCATGGGCTTTAACACGGCGGCAATCGACTTTACCACCATCGCCGGGCAGACCACGGCGTACTGTACCAAGGGTCTCAACATGGGCATCTATCGTGCCCTTTCGAGCGCCAGCACAACGACACACACCGTCGACTCCCCGTTCCCCTACGCCACGGCGGTTGGCGACAAGTTCCTCATCTCCAACATTCGGGCATTCGGAACGTCGCTTATCCAATTCGACGCCACAGCCTCGTATGTCGAGAACGACGCGGCCCTTTCGGCGGATTACTACTTCGTTGATATTGCAAGGCTCTTCCTTGGTGAATCCGGCAAGGAATACGTCGAGTTCAGGTTCAACGTTTACCAGTTCCTCCCCGTCGAGGAAACCTAATCCTTGATGAAGGATGAAAGGAGTAAATCACCATGGGTAGCCCTGTAACAAGTGCCCAGTTTCGGAAATTGGTCGAGGGACACGTTCAGCGGGTGGTTCGTCAGAAATACGACGAGATCCCGTCCGTGAAGGATAAAATCTACGATGTCATCACTTCCGAGCGTGCCTATGAGGACTTCTACGGAATCACCGGGATTCAGGATGTCCCCAGGTTCAACGGTCAGCTTTCGTACCTCTCCATGTTCCCTGGATGGTACACCAAAATCGAGCCCAAGGAGTTCGCCGGCGGTCTCCAGTTCGAGCGAAAGCTCCTGGACGACGAGAGGTACGGCGTTCTGACCGACCGGGCGAGTCTTCTGTCGGAATCGATACGGCGAGTCCAAGTCAAGTACGAGGTGCGCCCCTTTGCGTATGCGGCCACGGCGGCATTCGACTTCACCACGTCGGAGGAGGGTGTGGCCCTGGCATCCAATAGCCATACCACCAAGTCGGGCGTCAGCACGTCCAGCGGGTTCGACAATCTAGGCACTTCGCCCCTCACCAACACGTCCATTGCCACCACGCGGCTCGCCATGAAGATGTTCCGGGACGACATCGGGGAGCGGTTCAACATGCCCGACGATCTGGTCCTCATCGTGCCGCAGACTCAGGAAGAGGCGGCGTGGACCTTTGTCAAGACCCAATCCGGGTATCAGACGGCGGCTTCGGACAAGAACTTCCACGCCGACCGCTACGAGATCATGGCCCTTCCGTACCTGGACGACTTCGATACGGCGAGCTGGGGCATGGCGTCCAAGTCCCTCATGAAGAAGTTCATGAAGTGGATCGAGCGCATCAAACCGGACCCCAATACCACTTGGGACTTCGACACCTACATGCTCAAGTTGTCGATTTATCTGAGGTTCGCCAATGGCGTAACTGGATGGCGCCATCTGTACTGGCACCAGGTAACTTAACGATCTATCCGTTGACCCAAACCCTGCTGAGGCGGGTCATTCCGCCTCGGTCAACAAACCATTGACCGGCAGAAAGGAAATTAGAAATGTCCCAACAAAAACTCGTTCAAATCAGAGGCATCCCCGTATATCCGTCCCTTCCCCCATGGCTTGCCTTCACTGGGGGTAACATTTGGCACGTCAAGCCCTACTCGGGGAATGACGGCAACCCGGGAGACAGGCCGGACAGAGCGTGGAAAACTCTCGGAAAGGTTATTTCCAGCAGCGAAGTCGTGGCTGGCAGAAATGACGTTGTGCTACTGCACAGTGAAAGTAATACGGCATCAGCTACCACGGACTATCAGGGGTCAACCCTGGATTGGTCCAAGGACATGACTCACCTCATTGGAGTAAACAGCGGATCGGTGTATTCGCAGCGGTCCAGGGTAGCCTTTTCCAGTACGTATGACACGGCCAGTAACCTTTTCACCCTTTCGGCCGATGGTTGTTACATCGCCAATGTCCAATTCTATGCGGGCGTTGCCGGCACGAACCCGACCGGATGTTTCCAGGTTACGGGGGACAGGAACAGATTGGATCAGTGCCATATCTCTGGCATAGGAAACGACGCCAATGATATCGCCAACGCCTATTCGCTCTACCTGAACGGCGTCGAGGAGTTGTATGTCAAGAACTGCCGCATCGGGCTGAACACCACCGCGGCTGGCACGGCTGCAAACTTCGAGATATGGATGGCCAACACGGTGAAGAATGTCGAGTTCGAGGATTGCCTGATTTACCGGCGAATCGAGCACGACACCAATCACCCGTTGGTCAAAGTCGCAGCGGCCACGTCTCTCGATGAAATCAACAGCTTTACCCGGTGCAAGTTCATCTCGACCAGCACCAACTACGCCAACAGCAATGCTGGCGTGTTCAAGTTCGCGGCCAATCCTACGCAGGGTCTTATCGTGCTGGATCAGTGTTCGGCATGGAATGGAACCACGGCCGGAAAGTGGGATGTTGATGATCTCGACAACCTTCTCATTATGAACAATCCAACTCCCGCCGCCGATACTTGCGGCATCTATCGGGCAGTGTAACTTTCACCCTCTTCCTGGATAGTGAGTCGTCTAGGAAGAGGGATTAAACCCCAACCAAAAGGAACCGTATGGAAACCACCACGATTATCGACAAGACGGCAGGAGCCGACAAAATCAGCTTTTTCGGAGCGGTTGACCGCAAGGACGGGCACAAGGACGGGGCGGTCATGTCGTCCTACCCCGCATGGTTTTTCAACCGCCACATCGACGACCTCAAGGAATCCATCGCCTCGGATGAGCGGATGATGGAGCGAGGACAAGTCCCGGTACAGGCTCAACCCACGCATATTGCCGACATCAAGCAGCGCAAGGAGCGGCTCGACAAGATCATGGAGTCGCAACCGAGCCTTAACGTCGGGCAGCGGGCACACCTTGAGCGAGTCCACCGTGAGCTCGAAAGCCGCATTGTCGATGCCAGGTTCACCTATGATGAGATGCGGTACGGGTCGGCTTCGGCCCATGACGAGATGATGAGGCAGAAGATGCCCTGCATCAAGATGGAGCCGGACATTGTTCAGTCTCTCAACCTCAAGGCCAATAGCGACAATCTCGTATCAAGGGATGAGGCGGAGAAGGCGTGGAAGATCATCGGGCGTAGGCTCGAGCGACAGAGCAATACCGGAGTGCTGGAACAACGGAAGACCACATGCCGCACCGAAAAGGTAGAGCCCTTCACTGGTGAGCCCGAGAATCCCATGGCTGCACTTTCGGCCATGATCGCAAGCATGGTCAAGGCTCAAATCGCCGATGCCGCCATGGGCAACCCGGCGTTTGGGGCACCCGAGCGCACGGCCGACACCTTCGCAACCGTCCTGGAGAAGAACCAGGGTCAGAGAGGAAGGCCGCCTGGGAGGAAAACCGGAGACGACAAATGATGCAGCCATGCACTCACGAGTTTACAAGTGTTGACAATACCCCGATATGGGTGCGTCTGGACAGGGTACTGACATGTAAGCCGTATCCTTACCCGCTAAGGGAAGAGCCGTATGATATTTTGGAGGGAACCCTCATCGCACTAGATGTTCAGAATGAATTTACAGTAAGGGAAAAATACGAGGACGTAAAGGACATACTCCAGAAATTCCACTCTTCGCGCCAGTTCATGTGACGCAGAAAGAGGGCTCCATTGGACGGGAAACTGTACCTACGTGATTTGAGAGACCTTCTTAACGAGTCTTCCAACTCGTCGTGGTTCAGTGAATTCACGGCCTATCAGTATCTCTACCAGGCCGCGATTGAATTCACCACGCGAACGAAATGCTTGAGGTCCACGCAGACCATCACCACGGAGGCTGGCCAAAGCGACTACACGCTGAATGCCGACTTCCTGGACTTCTTCATGCGGGAGGATGGAAACCGTCGGTTCATCAAAATGAGCGACGGAACCACCGATTACTTCATCCCGTTCCGGGACTACGAGGATGTCTACTACGGGAACAATACGACTTCTCAGCCAATCCCGGACTACTTCACCATAACGGATGTGTCATCTCTTTCGGCTCGAATTACGGGGACGGCAACCGGCGTCGGGGCATCATCCGGGGGGGAGTGTACGCTCACCGATACCAGTTCCAGCACGAAGTTTGCCAACGTGTCGGCTGGAGATATCGTCCATAACACCACGGATGGGTCGGACGGTATCGTTCTCTCCAAGACCAGCAATACGGCGCTCGTTACCGCGCTCTTCGAGGGAACGAATAAAGATTGGACGGCTGGAGACGCCTACGTGATTCAGCCCCAGGGGAGATACAAGATCGTGGTTGATCCTGCTACGTCCATGGCGGGATACACGATCACGGTTCCGTATGTGACCAGGCCTGCCCCGGTCTTCTCGGACTATGGGATGTACAAGTTTCCGTCTCAATATTCGTCGGCACTCGTGAAGTACGCCTTCTGGCTTTACAAGTACAGGGACGGCGAGCCTTCATTCGGCGATGCCATGTATGTGTTCTTCGACAACCAGTGCAGGCTTTTCGGCGCCAGCATCACGAAGAGTTTGCGGGAGAAGCGTCAAATTTCCGTCAATTTTAGGGCGAGGCGTTGATGTCCGATAACCGGCTCACAAAGGAAATAGCCCTCCAGGGGAAGCTTATCACGGCCCTCGACGGGACGCTTGTCGGCACGAACTACGTCACGCTCAAGAACTTGAGGTATACGGATGCGGGCGTCAAGGGCATCGCCGGATGCACTAAAATCAACACCACCGCCCTTTCGTCTCATCCACTCATTGACAACGCCTTTCATTTCACCAAGGATCGGCCGGCCGAGAGTCATCTTCTCGTTCAAGCGTTCAATGAAGCCAAGACGGAAAGCAAGATTTTCACCAATGACACGGCCATCCCCGATCAAGGCGATTTCAACTCGACCGCGCTTCACACTGACGCAACGGGGGCTTCCAGGGGTTTCTTCTCAAAGGCACCCAATGGCAACGTTGCATATTGCAATACGGAAGAGTCGTGCATCTGGGGCGGGGATGAGCTCAAAATAGGGGCATTCGTAAACTACGATCCCAACGGAACATTCAAGTACGACTACACGGATGCGCTTCGAAACAATTTGACCGATACGGACAACACTGCCGAGATTCATACCATCGAAGGCGGGATAGACGCCTACACTCTCCTCCTGCTCTCGCTGAACGGCAACGTGACGGACACGAGCCCGACGACGCCCCACACCGTAACCGACGTAAACATTACGTGGGACACGGTCGTGAAGAAGTTTGGATCGGCTTCCGCATTACTGGATGGCGCAACATCGTATTTCACTATTCCAGACAATGCCGACTTCAACATGGCCGGCGGGGTCTTCACTTACGACAAACAGATCAGAACCAGCAGCCTTGCGGCCATCCAATGTCTTTATTCTCATTACACCGATGCCAACAACTGGTTTTCCATCGAGATTACCACGACCGGGGCCGTGAGAATCCGGGTTAACGTGGCATCCGTTATTAGCACCATAGCCACCAGCGGGGCCGGAAAAATCTCCGTGGACACAGATCATCATGTGGAGATTTCCGAAAGCGGGGATGCTTGGCGTATTTTTGTTGACGGAGACTTGGTGTCGAGTGTCGATTCGGTCTTGCGGGCGGCAAATTATACCGGAGTGGTGCAGATCGGCAGGTTTTACGATGGGGCTACCGATCAATACTACTTCGTCGGAAACATGGATGAGATCAGACTCAGTAGCGTTGCAAGGCACACCGCTAACTTCAATGATCCGAACAGGGCCTACAACAACAGCACGGATGAAGCGTACTGCTACCTGGGGTCGACGAGGCCGATCCAAGGCTTCAAGGCATACGTCAAGACGGCTAACGCCGTGGCCGGGACGCTCTATGTGGATTATTGGAACGGGTCGAAATGGGTATCGACAGGAAGCCTCGTGGACAACACGGGCGGCTTCGGAGCAACCGGGACCGTTACGTTCAATTCCACGGTGTCAACCGCGAAGCTCGGCATCATCGACATGGTGTCCTTGTATTGGTATCGGGTTTATCTATCCAATTCCTCCAACACCGTCCTATCCCATCTCACCGTTGACGCCCCGTTCCAGACCATTAAGGACGTATGGGATGGAATAGAACGGACAATCGCATCGTGCCAGAAAAGCGAGGATGAGAAATATGTCGATTACACATTGAATGTGTTCGACACGGCTTACGAGCCGTCAACCATAACCACGTACCTGGATGTGGGAGGAATGCCGACTACGGACCATTTTGTCGTTGGATTTCCCGACAGGATGATGGGCCTTCATATCTACATGCCGGGGGATATGACCAACGAGCAGGCAAACACCGTATGCACGATCTCATATTGGAGCGGCGAGGAATGGACGAGTGTTGGAAAGCTGAGTGATGCGACCAGCCACGAGGCTATCTCCATTTCCAGGTCCGGCGTCATATCGTGGAACCCTCCCGCCAAGGCGTTGGAGTTTACCCACATCATGGATGATCCAGGGCTGAGCGGTACTTCCACCGATCCATTGGTCCCAACCACCAGCAATCCCACGGACGTAACCTACTTCGGCCAAGTCCCCTTGTATTTCTATAAGGTCGAGTTCGATCAGGCCATCGACGCTGACACCCGGATCTACAACATAACGGGCATTCCGGCCCAAACCACCGTCGATCCATACAAATTCCCTCTCTATGCTCTCGGAAGGCTGTTTCTGTGTAATCGAGTCGGAAGCAAGCCCAATGCGGTCATCTATTCCGCATCGGAGAGCGCGGAAGTTTTTAACGGCGATGATTCGGGGGAGCTGTATTTTGGTGACGAATCCGGCATCATGGGCGGGTCTTGGCTCTATAGCCAATTCGGGTCGAGTCTTTACAACGTGGTGGTATTTTTCAAGCAGAACGAAACTTGGGTCATTGCCGGGAATTCCCCGGAGGATTGGGCTACTTATCAAGTCTCGGCATCCATAGGCTGTCCGTCTCCCAAAACGATAGTCACCACCAACGCGCCCAGTGAGCTTTATGCTCAGTCGAACCGAACCATTACCATCTTCCAGGGATCGTCCGGCATTTACATTTTCGACGGCAAGGGGTTCATCCCGATACACTCCGACATCGAGGATTGTTTCGATCAGCGGTATCCCACGGCCATAAATCTCGACAAGATCAAGGAATCGGAAGGGTTCTACAATCAATCGAAAGATGAGTACCATTGGTGCTTCGCATCGGGAACAAGCGAGACGTGCAATCGGGAGATGGTTTACGATCTCAGGCGCAAACGTTGGTACGAAGTTGACAGGGGAACGGGTAAGTACCTCCAAACGGGACTCCGCGTGCGGGGCGTCAAGGGCGCCGTTTACAACTACGGCATGACCGATGATGGGCGGGTCTTGAGGCTGGACAACGGAACCGATTTCAATGGGAACGATATCGTCCATGTCTTGGAGACAGGGGACGTCGCGCTTCACGAGGGAAGCATTTGGGTCGTTACCAAGGTCAGGAACTTCATGTTTCATTGCGTGGCCAAGACGGTCACCACGAATTCCATAACCCTGACCCACTATGGGGACACCAATACGACCGGAACGTCCTACACATTATCGCCTTCACGAACCGGATACAGGGTGGCTTCACCCAAATTGAGCGAGAAGGACATGGGCGATTACGTGTATCACCGCTTTAAGCTATCCATGACCACGGACAATGAAACGGTCGGGTTCGAGCCGCTATTTTTGGGCATCAAGTACATGGTCGTGAGGGAAGACACCAAATAGGGAGACTGAGCCATGGCTCTTCGGTTTGACGGATCTGAATGGTGGGACACCCGGGTTGCGAACTTCTACGAAGGCGACTCGGCAGACGGGAGCGGAGGATCTTCGACGGGTGGCGCCGACAGCAGTGCCGATGGTAGTGGATCATCGTCCGAATCGGGAGGGGATGGCATCGGGGCACAAGGTTTTGGGGGATCTCAAGGATTTGGGGCATCCCTTGAAGGGGCTGCTCCCGAGTCGGGATCGTTCGGTGCGTCTCTTGAGGGGGCGGCGCCCGAGTCAAGCACCTTCGGCGGGAGTATAGGAGATCCATCCCTGGGCACATTCGGTGGCATGGTCGGTGGTCTTTCCGATGAAGGCACGTCAATCGCAAGTATCTGGTCTGGTTACAGGGACAAATTCGGGGGGCTCTTCAGTGGGCTCGTTGATATGGGCAAGATAGCATCCAACCCATTCGGTTACGGAATGCGCCCCGGCCAACAGGTATCGGTGGCAAGAGGGATGCCCGTTGGCACCCTTGATGCGGCCAAAGGGTTCGCCGACCGACAGAATGCGGTCGGGAACAGGGCCGGCATGGTTGGCGGCTTGGCTGGAAGTGTTGTCGGTGGCCCGATCGGGGCCGCGATTGGAGAGACGGTAGGAAGAGTTGGAGCCCAAACAGCCATGTCGGTATCCAATCCATCATTGGCAAGTATGACAACGGGACCATTCGGCACTCACGATCCAGAAGCGGTGGCCGAATTCAGCGGGATGGTATCAGAGGCACAACCTGGACTATCCAACGCAGGTGGATCAGGAAGCGTAATCCTCGACGAGATGAGAAAAAGAAGCGGTCTCCCGGCGATAGCACCCGCCACATACCAGCGCCCGGCGATAACGTCACCGCAAGCACGGGCAGTGTATCAGAACCGATAGGAAGGAGGCCGAGAGATGGCCGAAGAAGGATACCAGCAAACACTTTCACCGCAAGTTTTGTCGCAGATCAACGCTCACTTGCGCCAGGTCCGCGCCTCCGGTCGATCTGTAACCGATGCCGATATTCGAGCCGCATATGCCGCGGCCCTGGATGTCGAGGCCGGTAGGGCTTTGCAGAATCGCGGTCAAGCCATCCAGCAAGAGCAATGGCAGAAGACGTATGAACTTCAGAAAGAAGCCTTGGCCGATCAGAGGGATGCAGCCAGGATGACCGGCATAGCCACCATCGGCAGCGCCTTGTGGCAGATGGGCGGCAAGGAAGCGATTATGGGCGGGATCAATAAGCTCAAGCCGGCCATTGGACTTGGTGGCGCTCAGAATCAATCCCCAACGGGATCGGCAACGATATTCAGCGGGACCACTCCGACCACGGTCCCCGTCACCACGCCAACCGGGGTTCCTACCGGCATGGCGGATGCGGCCACCCCCTCCCATATGGTTCCATCCACCGGCACTCCGGCTGTAACTGGTGGAGGGGCGGCGGGAAGCGGAGCCATGGATTTCGCCAAGGACTGGGTTCTTCCAGGGGCCGTTGGTGCCGGTATCGGAGCAGGCGTGAAGGCTTTAACCGGGTCCACCGGATGGGGTGTCGGAATCGGAGCGGGAGTCGGGGCCGTTGGTGGATATCTCACGAACGAAGGAGACATAGCCAGCGGCATTGTTGGAGGTCTCCTTGGTGGCGTCGGTGGTCTTTTTTGAGGAGATACGATCATGGGATTCCTTGATGCATTAGGTCGGGCCACCCCGGCGATCATGAGCAACATAGGCCAGATGAAGCAGATGGCTATTAATGACGAGACCGAGAAGCGCGAGGCCATCAAGTTTCAGTATCAGCAGAAGAAGCTGGCCGATGAAGAGGCTGAAGGTAACAAACTCATTCCATTATCACTCCTTGGAACTACCCAGCTCGGCAAGTACCCGAGTGCATTAAATATGTTTGTCGAGCACGCAAGGAGCGAGGGTGCTGTGCAAAAGGATGGCATGCCCGGCGGAAGAGAGATGATACGCAAGAACGATATGAGAAGTTTGGTATCAAGCATAAAACTCACCAATGAATTTGGTTCCGCCATGATGCAGAGCATGTATAACGATGCTGAGAAAAACTATTTCAATGCCAGAGCCGAGCTCGCCAGCGGAAAGATAAAAAAGCCAGAAGAGTTGGCGGCTGCAACCAAAAAGGTTGAGTTCCTGAAAAATGAATGGCTTGCCTTGGGTGAGGTGCTTGATCCGAAGGTGAGTGAGCATCTTATGGCGTTGGAGAAGGCCAGGGAAGTTGCCAAGTTGGGAGGCCCCAAGTACAACGAAGTCCCAATCGGCGAGGGCGAAATCGAAACCAGAAGGTTCGATCCTGGAACGGGCATGGAGACCGTGGTTGGCACCGGAACCAAGAAGGGATCTGAAACCGAAATATCCCTGACAAACAGGGCGCTCAAGGGCGACCCTCAAGCAAAGGCCATTCTGGATAGCATGGAGGAGCGGAAAGCCAGGATTGCAGGTTCAACGGCGAAGGCTAGGTCAGATGCATCAACACAGGTAGGTGAAGAGTTTACGCCGGAAGCTCTGGATTTCATGGCCAATAGATTCATACAAACCGGAGAACTCCCTGGCATGGGCATGGGCAAGGCCGCTACACAGGCGAGGATTAAGGTTCTCAATAAAGTAGGTGAGATGACAGGTGGCGGAGAAGGCGCAGGAGATCAAGCATTAAAACAAGCCACATACAAGGCTTCAAGGGCCGCACTTACGAGCCTCGAGACTCAGAAGTCTAAGATACTGGCATTCTCGGACACCGCAAGCAAGAACCTGAAGATAGTTGAGGAATTGTCTCAGAAAGTGGACAGAACTGGCATTCCAGTAATGAACAAATGGATCAATGCCGGGAAACGGTCAATAGCTGGAGATGCCGACATTGCAAAACTTGATGCCGCGATGCGGACGGCCATAAACGAGTATGCCAAGGTTACGTCATCTGCTACCGGTGGCGGGGTTACATCGGATCAAGCCAGGCGAGAAGTTGACGAAATGTTGAATGCTGCACAAACTCAAGAGCAAGTATCGGAAGTTGTCGGTCTGCTGAGGCGTGAAATGGAGAACAGAAGGCTTGGCTTTGAGGGCGAGATTCAGCAACTCAAGGGGATATTGTCCGGTAGTAACGCCGGTGGAGCGCAACCATCCAGAAATGCACCCCAAAAGTCGTCAATTTCTCAAACGGACGCACTTAAAATTTTGATTAATAAAAACAAAATACCGCTTGAAAAGGGAGTAGAAGCTTTAGTTAAGGCTGGAATGAATAGAGATCAGGCCATGAAAGAATTAAGTCAATGAGTTAAGTGGAGAACAAATCAATGGATTGGTCGGATGAAGACCTATTAAGAGCCGCCAAGTTGGATCATAAAACTTCGGCCGACATTCTTGCCCAAAAGCATGGGATACCCAAGCCGCTGGCGCATTCGTTGATCGGCCAAGAGTCGGAGTGGAATCAGGAAGCCGTGTCGCCCAAGGGCGCAATGGGGCTCACTCAACTCATGCCGGCATGTGTTACTTTGGACTGCATGGCCCTCACGGCAAACGGATGGAAACGTTACGACGAACTTTCAGTTGGAGAGCAGATATTCACCTATAATATAACATCATCACGCATTGAGCTTCAACCATTACTGGAGTTACATTTTTATGAAAATCCAGGGCCATTGATCAGAATATTCAATCAAGGATTCGACTTTACTGTAACTCAAAATCATAAATGGGTTATAGAGGTTCTTCCAAACAACAGAAGAAGCATTAATCCACAGTTGGTCATGAAAGAGACAACAGATCTTATCCTTCCACGTAGACAGAATATAGTCCGTGGTGGAGAATATGTTTTTTGTGACACACAAGTTGTTGATGATGATTTAGTATATCTTCTGGGCCTCGTGTTTGCTGACGGGAGCATAGGAAAGAAAGGCAACCAAATTGACATTTACCAAAAAGACTTAGTAGATCTGTTCAGATCGGCCATAGAGAAAAGTGGGGTTATGGCCCATGAGAGTGAAACAGAAGGTAAGTATAGATGGTGCATAACTGGAGACTCTGCAAGGTTGATATCTACTTGGTTGTTACATGAAGGCAAAAAACGATTATCAACAAATCTATTAACAAATATTACCAGGAAGCAAGCAGACATATTGTGGAAATCACTTCTTGATACCGATGCTAGCCAAAAAAATAATGGATTTCAGTCTTATTGTCAATCTGATTTAGATAGGGCCAGAGATATTCAAACTCTTTTATTCTTAATTGGCAAAGTGTCAAACCTTAAATTGGTTAGATTGGCAGGAACAACGCGTATCAATGGGGAAACGTACAATACGCAAAATAAATATCAAGGCCATGTTAAGTCGCGCAACGTTACTAGTGCGTCTACTACAAGGACGAAATATGTATTAGTCCCACCTGAACCAGTATGGTGCCCGTCCGTTGAGAATAAAACGTGGGTTATGTGGAGAGATGGATACATTACCATAACTGGCAATACGGCCAAGGATTTAGGTGTCAACCCCAAAGATCCCATCGACAATCTGAGCGGCGGATTCAGGTATCTCAAGGCACAGAAGGACAAGTTTGGCGGTTGGCATGATGCTCTTTGGGCATACAACGCTGGACCCGAAAGGGTCAAGCAAGGATTCATGCCGGACGAAACCAAGAACTATCTTTCGAGGATAGCCGAGAAGGTTTCCAAGTTTGTATCTCCGTCTGAGGCTCAAGCGGCAGAGATTCCGGGTACGAGCAATAGCGATTTGTCAGACTTACAGCCGATAGTTCCGGGAAACATTGATTATAGCACAAGACCAATTGTCAAAAACGCAGACGGAACAACTAGTACAGTGAAGTCCATGAGCTTTGGAACGGATCAGGGTGAAGTTTTGGTCCCAACCATTGCCGACGATGGTAGGGAGATGTCGCCGGAAGAAGCCTTCGATCAGTACAGAAAAACAGGAAAACACCTTGGAATTTTTAAAACACCAGAGGAGGCAACCAGGTATGCCGAACTGCATCATGCTGAGATGGGACCACAAGACCTATCCAGCATGTCAGACGAAGAGCTTGCCAAAATAGCAGGGGTAGATTTGTCGTCCATGTCGGATGAGGATTTATTCAAGGCTGCCGGGATAGTCCCTGAGCGAAACAAGCATGACGGAATGTATCATTGGTCGTCGTCCGATCCCAAGACGGGGGAAATGCTCAAGTCCGAAGACCATCCGACCGCATGGATGGAGCACTTCATGCGGAAGTTCGGATATGACCCGGAAGACAAGGGAATCACCAAGGATGTGGGCGAAAAGATGTTGGCTGAAGCTGGTGCGACTCAATCAGCACAGCAGCCTCCCCAACAAAAATACCCGATACGAGAAGTATCTCAAGATGAAGATCGGTGGTTCAAAAAAAATCCCAAGGTAGGAGGCATGGCGGACTTCAATAGCGGAACCATCGTTCTTAACCCATACAGTACGTTGTCAGAGCCAGAGAAGCAGGCCGTTGCGAAGAATGAATTCGCCCGACTCACCATGCGACAAAACAACATGGTTCCGAATTTCGAGCTTACCGACAAACAGAAAGAGGCTTTCAAGAAGTATGGCGGTGGGGACGAACTAGCGCAGAAGGAAACCATTGTAGGGAGAATCATTTCGGGAGATCCAAGCGCATTGGATGTAACTCAGGAGCAAAAAGAATTTGCATCGAAGGTGTCAAGTGCGATGTCTGGTTTGGGGCAACCAGCACAGCGGTCCACCCAACAGCAATCCATCGGTGGTTTGAATGCCGGACAAGATGGACCCACACAAGACCTATCCGGCATGTCAGACGAAGAACTGGCCAAAATAGCAGGAGTGGATTTGTCGTCCATGTCGGATGAGGATTTGTTCAAGGCCGCAGGGATAGAGGCTCGTGACGCCATGAAGGATGATCGTTCGTGGGGACAAAGGATAGCCGGGGCCGCTTCCCCTTATGTGCGACCAGTCCTGGAAACTTCAGGGATGGTGGCTGGCGGAATTGCTGGAAGTGCTGTTGCTCCAGTAGCCGGAACTATGGCTGGGGCTGGATTGGGATACGGCATGGGAGCGCAAGCCGCAGATCTTTTGGAAGAATACGCAGGTACAAAGCCAACGGAATCTCTTCCGGGAAGATTCATTTCGGCCGGGAAACAGGTCTTGACCGGAGCGGCGCTAGAAGGGGGAGGACAAGTCGTTGGTCCAGCCATAAGCGCATGGAAGGGCGGGATGTCAACCCCTGCGGTGACTGGTCAACTATCAGGGCAAGCGGCTAAGGTTGCGGGGAGAGAGGCGCTGAGCCGTGAGACAGGAGTCAAATTCACTCCAGCACAAACAACGCAGAAGAAAAGTGTTGGGCTTTTGGAATCACAACTCGAAAAGAACATGGGTTCAACGAACATTGTCCAAAAAGCTCGGCAAGAACAAGCCAAGCAGGTTCAAGACTATGCCATAAAAGTCCAAGAGGAATTCTTTGGGGGAACAGTAGATCCACTGGCGGCGGGGCGGTCGGCTCAGAAGACTTCATGGAACCGATATAGGGCGTTCAACAAAAAAGCATCGATTCTATATGACAGAGTTCCCGTGCCTCCCGAGACGAAGATTGACACGAAAAACCTTGCCGACGCCGCGGCTCAACACATGGATGAACTTGGGAAATTAGAATCTCCCACGATAAAGAGGATACTTAGAATCACCGGCAAGGCAGAAAATGCGAGCATTGAAGTCAGTCCGATATTGGATGCTCAAGGAAATCGAATTATCCAGAAGAGCGTCGAGCCGGCTTACACTTGGTCTGAGTTAAGAGCCGACAAGTCTTCGCTTGGCAAGATGATTGAGAAAACTAGTGATTTTAACAACAAGAGGATTCTCCGGTCCCTTTCAAATGCCATAGGCGATGATATAGCGGCTTTCAGTGCAAAGGTGGAAGACCCCGCCGTAAAGGAAACTCTTGAGATAGCCAACAAATTCTATCGAGAGGGTGACAAGGCCCTTCCAGGGATACGAGTCTGGAAAGATAGTCAGATACGGCAAATGATGAACTCGACAAGCCCGGAAGATGTTGCTGCCAAGTTTTTCAAGGCAAAGCCAAATGTGTCAGATATAACCAGGCTGCGACAGGTAGCAGGACCAAGGTCGTTTCAGAAAATAAAGCAAGCATGGTTCGAGGGGATGATCTCGCAAGGAGAACAGCAGTCAATAAATCATGCCAGGTTTTCAACGGCCTATGACAAATACAAAATGACAGACAATTTGGATGTGATGCTAACCAAGGCAGAACGAGAAGGGTTGGACAACCTCTATGAAGTGAGCAAGACCATAACGACAGCCGAGAAGATGTCGGGGAACCCTTCTGGAACAGGTCAAACAACAATAAATGAACTCCACAAATGGGTGAGGCATCCAGTCTGGATGACAGTAACTCAGCTAAGTTCAAAAAAGATTGCCGATCTTTATTTCAACAATGAAGCATTCAGGAGTAGTTTGATCCGAGGAATGAAAACTCCAGACATGACCGTTGCTCGCAAGATGGCCGGGATAATGACAAGGGTTGCAGGAACAACACTTGACGATGAGGAAAGAGAAGAATGAGACAAACCCACAACAGGAATTCTTCCGGTAAGTTCTGCAAGGTAAGTCTTCAGGATAAATTCTGGTGCAATGTCAGGGTTTCCGACGCGAATCAGTGTTGGGAATGGACTGCCCCCGTGTGTGGTGGGGAGAAGTATGGTAGATTCTACGACAATAACAGAAGAATACAGGCGCACATAGCTTCGTGGGTAATTCATAATGGGCCGGTCGATGAAGGGAAGTTCGTCCTCCACAAGTGCGATAACCCATTGTGTGTAAATCCAAATCACCTGTTTATTGGAACTGCTAGCGACAACATGAGAGACATGGTTGCAAAGGGGCGATTTGTGGGGGGTACAAAATTGAAAGAAGGAGAAGTTTGGCTCATTAAGATACTTCTCAAGTCAAAATTGTTGTATCAGAAAGACATTGCCAAAATGTTCAGGGTGAACCGCAACACCATCACTGCGATCAACGTAGGAAAACGATGGGAGAAAGTTCAACTATGAGATACATTCATCAAGATACCTATTGCGACGCAAATGGCCGAGTAATCCAGGGCGGGACCGTGACCGTCTACCTATCCGGATCAAGCACTCTCGCAACCATCTACGAATCGGAAGACTCGGTCACCCCCATTGCCGGCAGCACCGTCACGACCGCGATAGACGGGTTCTATAGCTTTTGGGTTTCCGACGATGACTACGATGGAGATCAAGACTTCAAGCTGGTGCTGTCCAAGACCAATTACATTACAACGACGTATGACAATGTTGTCATAGGCAGGTTCGGAGAATATACGGGAACGGCGTATCCCAAAACGGAAGCGCGGCTGATTTCGGCCATTGCCAGCGCGACAACACCCCGGATTATCTTGGCCGATTCCGTAGCTTTGTCGGCTCCACTGTCCATCCCGTCCGGCGTGAGTTATTCGGCCCTGCCCGGAGCGATATTGACCACGGATGCGGTGAACATCCTGACCTTTGCCACTGGCTCCCATCTGGAGGACAATGGCTCTCAGATGTTCTCCACCGTGGCGGGAGGGGTAATATTTCAAGCCGGAACCGTGGAGCGAGTTTCGCCGGCGATGTTCGGTACAATCAACGACTCGACCCTTTACATTGCCATTGTGGCCGTGGCAAGCTCGGACATCCCGGTACGAGTGCCGGCCGGGAGTTATGACTGGAACGAGGCTAGGACGGTCACCACATCGGTCAAAATCCTGGGGGACGGTGGGGACAAAACAGTATTCACGGCCACCGCGGCCGTCGACATGCTCACGTTTTCCGGTGCGTCTCCCCTTAACGATATCAAACTCGAGGGGATCAAACTCGACGGGGACCACGTCGCTACGGGTGGGTTGAAGATCGTTTCGGCCAACAAGGTGCATACGGACCAATTCTACAGCAGCAACATGGTCGGCTATGGATTGTGGCTGGAAGGCGTGTGGGATTCCGAGTTCCAGAACTTGATGCTGATGCACAACGGAAAGTGGGTCACCAACAGATCGGACGGCGTGCCTCCGCTTTACATTGGACCCGATGCCGTCAGTGGCCGCAACAGCAATTCGATCCGATTCACGGGCCATAGCGTGATAGAGCGGTTTTACTATCACGGAGCCGTGATCGAGGATTCCCCGGCCGTGCATTTCATCGGCACGAAGATCCACGGTCGAACGCATGCCGATTCTCAATCCACCGACGCCGACGACATCGCGGAGGCGGCGGCTCACGGCAACACCACGCCGGGAGACCCGGACCCGGCCGACCTGATATACAACTTGGGGTCAAAGCGCATGGTGGTCGCCAACTGCCAACTGGTGGAGGCCCTGCGAAACGGCATTTACCTGACCGACTCGGCGAGCGGCTCGGCCCCCAACGCAACCATCGCGGATAATGTGTTCCAGGATGTGCATAGCTATGAGGCCGCGACCGCTGCAACTTTCGTCCATTTCAACACCGGAACCGGGACCGTTGTCGGCAACGATTTCTTTTTGGTGACAACCCTCGGGGATACCGACGCGGATGAATCGTGGACGGTCAGAGGCTCGTGCATCCGCTTGGCGTCGGGGGCCGGGAACGTGATCGTGCCCGACAACTCGAACTATTACCCGGCTTCCGCGGTCAGGGGACTGTACGACCTGAGGTCAACCCACACCGTGAGCGAAGAGAAGCAACTCTACGGGACCGGAACCACCAATACCATCTTCTCTTTGTTCTTGAACGAAGTGAAGCGGTTCGGGATGCTGCTGAACGGCACATTGAAATGGTACGACGCGGCGGGAGCGGCCGACGTGGAGCTGAGCCGGGACGGGGCCAACAGCCTGGCCTTGGCAGCCGGTGACCAATTCAAGAGCGATGTCGTGAATCTGCGAGTGCTTACGGCTGAACCGGCATCTCCCGCCAACGGCATGATGGCGTATGCGGACGGGGCAACCTGGAACCCAGGCGGAACGGGGGCTGGATTCTATGTCTACGAAGCAGGGGCTTGGGCCAAGAAGTAAATTGGCGAAAGATTGGACCAATACGGATCATGAGCTTGGACTGGAGGAATCGATAAAATGGCAAACGCAATAACCGGAAGAGTATGGGCGCTCGATACGGCCGGGACTATATGGACAGGTCCGGTCTTCATATCCAGGATGGACTACCACCCCAATGCGGCGGACAATGATCTGGTGACCAAGGATACCAGGGGCGGAGCCATATGGGCTCCCGTCCGAGCCATTGCCGGGGCGCCGAATCACGAGACGGTGGGCATCGAGACGTGGATCAATCCGTCCCCCGAAGTTCCATTCGAGGGGTTCGTTCTGACCACGATTGACGGCGGGACTTTGTACGTTACCATCAACTAGGAAAAGGGCAGATAAAACTATGAAGCGATTTACTTCGGTTATGGCATCGTTCTGGATTTGCGTATTTTTGATAGCGGCATTTCCACATAGTCTTTTTGCTGCCGATGCTAGAATTAGCGATCTTCCCAGCCTGACAGATTTACCATCCGACAGTGACGTGTTTCCGATTGTTGATGTCTCCGATACCGGGATCTCATCATCCGGAAAGACCAAGAAGATCACGCCCGAGAAGTTAATGGAGTATACTTCGACGGCATATCCAAAGACCGAGGCCAAGTTGATCGCGGCTATTGCCAATGCAAGCACGCCGCGCGTGGTTCTGTCCGCCGATGTTACGCTTTCGGCTCCCTTGACCATACCTTCCGGGACCACCTTCACGACCATACCAGGCTTCGTTCTGACCACTACCGCCGCAAATACCCTGACCTTCGCGGCAGGCTCGCACCTCGAAGACAACGGCGAGCAGATGTTTGACGCGTCGCCGGGGGAAGTAATAGGACTGTCTGTTGCTACTCCCGAAATGTTTGGGGCTTCCGCGTCACCGACCGATTCAGCAACGGCGATGCAATGCGCTATCGAGGCCGCAAATACAGTCGAGCTTGACGCCAAAACCTACCTCATGAACCGCTATTCCGGTACGAGGCATACCCTTTCGGTCGTAAAGTCCACAAACATTCTCGGCAAAGGGGCGAGCCAAACTGTCATCCAGACCACCGATACGACCGGGGCCATAATCGACATAGGATATGATTCGACCTACGTGGCTACGGCAGGGGTGACGATATCCGGAATAAAATTCGTTGGGGCGGCTGACGGAACCGGGAGTCCTGGAGAGGTGCCTTCCGCGATAATGCTTTCCGCTCCCACCACGGCGACCTATTCGACGCCGAATGTAACGGACGTGATTGTGCGAGACTGTGAGTTTACCGTATTCTGCACGGCTATCAACGCACTGGGAGCGAAGCGTCTTACGATTGAAAACAACTATTCACACGGGAACGTTTATTACGCCGGCCTGACGGCGGGTGGATATGGGATAAACTATCAAACTTGCTACGATGTTGTGATCCGTAACAACAGATTTCTCTCTACAGCAACGGACAGGCACTCCATTTATGGATCAATCCAGGTCGGCAATTCCGAGCCATGGAATGTCAACGCAGTAATTGACGGGAACATCGTAGACTGGTCAAATGTTGCTACGAGTTATGTTGAGGCGTGCATGGCGTTTAGGGTTCACCGTGGACTTGTTGTTACTAACAATGTAATGACAGGAGGATATAACGGAATATATATTAACACCGAAAACGGAGACAGCGAAAACATAGCAATCTCAAGTAACAAATTATCTGGATTGCTTAATCACTCTACAGACGAATATAACTCCATTGCTGTGATTAATGCTCTATATAATGGGTCAACCAATGTATATACTTTCGATGGGTTGGTGATAGATGGGAATATTGTCAACAGCGGGAATGACTACGTTCACGGGATGACAGTCAGACATGCCGACAACGTGGTAATAGCCAACAATGCAGTGACATTGACCGGCACGCACACGGGAGCATTGATTCTCGGTGGAGTGCAGTACGGAACAGTAACCGGGAACAAATGGAGTCTAGCGTCTGGACCCTACGCTACCGCCATTCTGGTTGCGGATCATGGCGCAGTTGCCAGGACGAGCGACTATCTGACATTCGGGCCTCAATTGATTACCGGATGGACCAAACTGTTCGGGACTTACGGCATCACCACCACTCGCACGATAAAGCATATGTATCCTCGCGTGGCGCGTGTGACCAGCAACGGAGCCGGAACCATCACGGTTGCATCAGATCCTTACGCCATCCTCTCCGCCGCTCCTGCCACGGACGCGCAAGGGGCCGTAATATCGTTCACCAAGGGACTGGTGACTGCAAGCGCAATCCAGACAATGATGAGTACCACCAATTCAGGGCTTGGGGCTACCACGAAACGATTCAGTGCCGGTTCGGAAGACGCGACAGCAAACACCGTGGATGCAAAAATCGAGAAATTTGACGGGACTGGATATCTTGCGCTTGGGACCAATGCACAAACATTGCTCATTACCGTAATGGAGTGACAATTTGGGGCGTCCGGCCAACCCGCCACGGACATAACGGAAACAAAGACAAGGACAACCCCACTTCAAGGGAGTAGAAATGACGAAAACCCGATTCATTGCAATTCTGGCGATGCTGGTCTTCTCGGCATCTCTCGCCCAGGCCGCGCCTGTAACGCTCGCATGGAACCCCAACACGGAGCCGGACCTGGCGGGCTACCGAATCTACTGGGGCGATGCCTCACGGAGCTACACGGCCCATGTTGATGTTCCAGCCGTAGCAAACGAGCAGAAAACAGCCACAATAGATATCACTCCCGAGGATGGCAGGACCGTCTATTTCGCGGCCACGGCTTACGATGTGGCAGGGAACGAGTCTGGATATAGCCAAGAAGTGTCATGGGTTGTGCCGGATCATGTCGCTCCCGGTGTGCCTGGTGGATTTCGGCTCGTGGTCGAGATAGGCTTTGGGCCTGCGGGTGAACCCATGATGAAGTTTGTACAAATTGAGAGGACTGAATGATTGGGCTGTTAAGCGAGTAACGACGTGGAAGAAACTTTAGGAAAGGAAAATGCAAATGCTAAATATTTCAAAGCCGGCAAAAACAGATCTGGACCGCGAGTTGACCACGGTTGCCAACGACACGTTCCGAATCGCGCAACGGTGGCATCGCATGTATAGCTACTTTGCGACTTTAACCGACCAGGATTTGACCGGTTATGGCTACGACGCCAACGATATCTACGCAATTCGAGCGGCATGTCTCGCTTTCGAGAATATGTATCTCGGGTATCAAAAGCAGACTCTTCTGAGTACGGATAAACCTGCTCAGTACATTGAACCTCTCGTCCAAGTCTTGGTGATCTAGTATGGCAACTGCACCAACACTTGTAAATAAGTATGAGTCGGCGAATTGGACAAACGCCAATCCCGCGACAAAAACACTCATGTCTGCCGTGTCGATACAGGCTGGGGACATACTTGTTGGCATGGCGGCAACTGAAGGCGAAGACATCCTTGGAATAACTGAAAACGGATCGTCATCTTGGGTTTCTCAGTATTTAAACGTAGGTCTTTCTCACATAGCAGTTTGGACATATACATGCACAGGGAATGAGTCATTAACCGTAGCGGTTACGCTCAATAATACAATCCCTCATTTTGGTGGCTGCGTTTACCATTTCAGGGGTTCTGATGGCATAGGGGCAAAAAACCAAACAGCTGGTTCGTCTGGCGATCCAGCAGTAACACTGTCCAGTGTGGCGGCAAACTCTGCCATTGTAATGATTGTATCCGATTGGAACGCAAGAACCGGGACTCAGACCGCCAATACGACCATTGGTTCCTTTACCCCAATGACCGGATTCCCTGGTGATAATTCCAATTACGGTGTATTTGGGGGCTATTATCCCGATGCTGGCGCAGCGGGCAACAAAGCTATCGGCATGACCGTTCCGGACGGCCAGGATTGGACGATTGCAGGGATAGAGATTAAGGGCGCTGCGGCGGGCGGGGCGACGACAGGCATTCACAATCCATTCCATAGACCCTTTTCAGGACCATTCGGAGGACCGTTATAATGGTTTCATACTTTGGAGATTTTCCAACCGGCGCAACGGTCTATATTCCGTTCAACACGTTTTCTTCGGATGATCCGAGCGCGAGCGTAACCATCACAAACCTCGTCAACACTGATGTCCACGTCCACAAGAATGGCGGCACTACTCAGCGAAACAATGCTGCTGGCGTTACAATGAGCGTGGATTACGATGGGATTACCGGAAACCACTTGATTGCGCTGGATACCTCCGACAACACCGTTGCCGGGTTTTGGGTTGCCGCCGGGGAGTATCAGGTCCGAGTTGAGGGGACCACGGTTGACGGCGCCACGGTCAATGCTTGGGTTGGGGCTTTCTCCATCGAGCGGAGTGGGGGTGCGCTGGCTCTGCTCAAGAACGCCACGTATGGACTGAGTGCCATCGAGACGCTGGTTGACGACTTGGAATCGCGCATTGGAACCCCATCTGACCTTGGCAGTGGAGCAACGGTTGCTGGGAACCTTGTGGATATCGAGGCACAGACTGATGATATCGGGGCTGCCGGAGCCGGCCTGACTGCTCTTGCGACAGCCGCCGAACTTGCTAAGGTTCCGAAAAGTGACGGAGCAAGCAGTTGGAACGCCACTGCCCTTGCCGCGATTCAAAGTGAATGCAATGATGCACTGGTGGCCTATGACCCGCCAACCAAGGCGGAACTTGACACGGCGGTTGCAAACGTATCCGTGGACGAAATTCAAGCCACGGCACTTGCGGACCTTTTCAATACCGACAGTGCGACAACCTATGCGGCGGCGGTTGCCGGTTCGGTCGTAAAGGAGATTGCCGACAATGCTGGAGGTTCGGCTCTCACCGAAGCTGGAATAGCAGATGCCGTATGGGATGAAATTCTCTCTGGCCATCTTGGAGCGGGAAGCACGGGTAATGCTCTTAATGCGGCTGGTTCTGCCGGAGATCCATGGGCAACCACCATCCCTGGGGCATACGGTGCGGGCACGGCTGGAAAGATTCTTGGTGACAACATTAATGCCACGGTTTCAAGCAGGGCAACGCAAACAAGCGTGGATACGATAGATGACCTTCTGGACACTGAGGTTGCAGCTCTAACGAGTGAACTTGCCAAGGTTCCGAAGTCGGATGGCGTCCTCACGTTCAATGTGACCTGTTCGAGTGATATCAAAAGTCTCCTCGCCACTCAGTCAGAACTAGATAAAGTGCCAAAGAGCGATGGTACGACATCTTGGAATGCCACGGCGCTCGGAGCAATTCAGTCGGAAGCTCAGGATGCAATCACCGCATCGGCATTGGCTACCGCCGCAAACTTGGCGACCGTGGCAGGGTATATTGACACGGAGGTGGCGGCTATTTTGGCGGCAGTAGACACAGAGATTGGGGCTCTTGCGACTGCCGTTGCCGATGTTCCAACGGTGGCGGAGTTTGAAGCTAGAACAAAACCCACCGCCGATTACTTCGACCCTGCCACGGATACCGTCTTGCTTGGAAACGGGGCTCACGGAGGAGCTGCGGCAACCCTGACAATGAAGTCCATGGCAGTCACCAATTCGGATGCCGGCGGGATCGCCGTAGATCTGCAAGGGACAGGAACCGGGAATAGTCATGCCTTGAGACTTAACAGCACCAACGGGAGTGCAATATCCGCCACGGCTGGAAGCCATGCGGTCAATGTCAATTCCTCTGCCGGAAACGGCCTTGTGGTCGTTGGCGCAACAGGAGACATCGTTGCCGACATCACTGGAACCATCGACGTGTGTACGACCAACACGGACATGAGGGGCACCGATAATGCGGCCCTTGCGGCAACGGCCCTGAGTGACGCCGTGTGGACAAATGCCAAGGCAGCCTTCCTCGACATGGCGATTACCGACATCCCGACATCTGCCGAGATTAAGACAGCGATTGAAGCGGCAGGGAGCCACCTGGCATTAATCCTTGAAGACACCGGGACCACTATTCCAGATGTACTCACGGTCATTGACAACCTTGTGGACGATCTGGAAACGCGGCTTACGGCAACGCGAGCCGGAAACCTGGATGAACTTTCCGCTGCAACCTCTGGAAAGATGGCATATTATGTGGTTAAGATGGCGATTGCCCTGATTAACAAAATGATTGTTACTGAAGCCGATGGAGCCACGGAGCAGTTCTCGGATGTTGGAGCTTCCCTCGGCTCAATCGCTGCGGCCTTCTCCTCGGATGGAACATTCACCACTCGAAAAAGGATGGTGATCTGATGCTTCTCGACTATGAAAAACTCTTCGAGCCTTACACGGCTGACGGACACACGGTGGAGCGATCCATCGCTTGGGTAAAGAAAGAGGCAGCCAAGCGCGGAGTCAATGCCGAAACTATTGATGTTGGAATCCAGCTCTTTTTCATGGAGGTAGCCAATGGCAAAACTTACCCTATTGACAAATGCCCTTGCGGTTGCGGCATTGACAAAGCCGGCACTGCGATCACTCATGACATGCTGCGAATCGTGCTTGAAATGGATCGAGAGCAAAGAATCCAGTTTGCGAAGCAGCTTGAGGGAGCAACTAACCGAGGAATAGCAGGCTATGTGACTGATGCGGAGGATTTGGCCGTTGAGCTTTCCGCCGTCATTGAAAAGAAGGATAGGCAGCTCAAGAGTACGGCGGCATTGCTGCGCGAGAAAACCAGGGGGGCCATGAAGGCCAAGCAAACGAAATGGCAACGCCTGAAAAGGTGGGCCACGAAAGACCGGCAAACCGTGAATGACATGACCTGGATGGGAGGACTCTAGTGGACTGGTTTTCCGTGGTCAGCCTCGGCTCGTATTCGACGCCAGGCATCCCGGCGTCCGAGCGGGCTGCGTTGTTTTCTACTTATGGGCTACTTGACACGTTGGGGGCAACCACGCCTGGATCGGGACAGGTCTACATCTTGAGGAATATACTCAGTGGGATGATGGAAAACATTCTACAACCCGTGATTGGAGGACCATAATGGGAAGAACGGTAAACAAGGAGATCACGGCCGAAAATCAGTGGACCGATCCAATCCGAATGGGAATCCATGGAGGGACGTTGACGGTATGGGGTTCGTTTACGGCTGGCGTGATTCTCCAAACCAGGCCGGACGGAGAGACGGAATGGGTGCCAACGGCCGATGACACAATCACAATTCCATGCTCCAAGCGGTTGAATGATTCAACTCGTAGCGAGTACCGAGCTGGTGTTCCAACTGGTGCATTTACGCTTGGCCCCGTCAATGTGATGCTCAAGAGCTCGTGATTTGTCGGGGAGACATTCGGACAACCCGAAGCTCCCAATGCCTTTACATAGATTTACTGCACGACCAGCCGCCAAGCTGCTCGTCTGACACAGCCCCATCAACCGATACGGCGGCCGGCCGGTACTTCGAAGCACAAATTTGACCTACTTGCAAGATTCTTCGGAAGTATCCGCTTCCGCGGATTATGTTCCGACCGTTCCGGGGTGGTCCCTGGCTTTCCAGTTCATCGCTCAGTCTCCTTGTTGTGCACCACGTTGATTTTATTGGGGAACCCTTCCGGGCTCAACCCGCTCTATTGCCAGTCAAGCTTCTTGGTAGCCACGACAATGAACCGATCACCCTCACTGAATCGAAGCCCGCGACGACATGACGGCCAAGCAACATCGACAGACAGCTTGTCAAAGGGGATGTAGTTCGAATACAAATCACCGATAGTCAGGTAGGCTGTGTTGGACCACCATTCAATGTAATGGTCAACCCCACATGCAGAGAACTGGATCTTGCGTTGGAATGATTCTCCACCAAGCTCCGACCGAACTGGATTGCATCCCTCCTTTTCCAGCAAATCAACCATCTCCTGGATGTCTTGCATTGGAATCCCCCTTTTCTTCCAGTACCTCACTCAACTTCTTTCTCGTAATCCTGGCATACTCCCGCGCCAGTTTCGCGGGCCATTCCGACCGCCCCGACTCGTAGCGCCAGAGCGTCACTGGCGAGATGCCAAGCGCTCGTGCAATATCTTCCTTCCGTGGTTCTCGAAACATGCCTTCCCCTTTTAAAATGACGTGAAGACATCGTATCAAAGTATTTCAGAATTGCAATAAAAATCTTTCATTTTGTGCTTGACATACCCGGAATTTTCGCCGATTCTTTACCTACCATTGAAAACACCGGCTCGAGAGGGCCGTTAAAATGCCTGGAAGGCCGAGCATGAAAAAATGACCGCCTCCGCGCGAGCGGCGAAAACTCGGGACGTGGGTAGTATCACCAGGGGGCAGATCTTCCAGTCGAAAACAACCGGCTCGAAAGGGCCGATTAAGGAAACCTGAGCGCCTCGCAATAATGGGGCGGGGGGCCTCGACAGTGTGACCGACCGCACGAATGAGGCTCCCGGTATAGGTCGGCCTAAGTCTACATTGGGTATTGTGTAGATGCGGCGCTCACAATGGCCGCATAACCCGCCTGATGGAAATGGCTGCCGGAAGCGAGTAACCGGTCTCGTCGCCCCCGCGAGCACTCAGGGGCAAACGCCCGGTCAGGTCCCCTCCTTCCTGGCCGGGCTTCCTCAAGGAGGGATCAAAGGGAAACCATGTACCAATATAAAGAAATCAAACCAAGGCTTTTCACGGAAGAGGCGCAGCGAGACTTTCTTAAGGTTAGGGATCGAGCCCACAAGTTGCTTGAGGAAGCGGGAGCATTCAAGATCATGAACGCCTGCAAGGGCATCGCGGGGGATTCTTGGATGATGATAGCCTACATTGACCGGCTCGTGGAACTGGGTGAGATTCGGGAGATTACGCCGCCCGGCGTGGCCGGTCAAGATCGCGTGTTTGTGGAAGGGTAACGAGGGGGGCCATCATGGAAAACCTGCAAGGATGGGATCTCGTGTGGTTTTGTCTGCTCGTCGGGATGATCATCGCGGGTCTGCTCGTGGCCCTGGGCGTGCTCGTTGACTGCGCGGCTCGACTTGGGGAATGGTGGGAAGGGAGAAGATAAAGGTGGAAGATGAGGTCTTTCTGTTTAGGAATCGAGGTAGCCGTATCATTTATGACATCTTTGACATTGGCTCGATTATTCACTCCTGTTTGCCGCGTAGATACAGAGTGAATCGTCCCAAGCACAAATGCCTTCTTCCTGGATGCGGCAATCTCACGGACCACAATGGATGCTATCGTTGCGCGGACCACTGTAAGGAACACCGTGGAATGCGGTTTGGCCGAGGAGCTTTTTGATAAGTCATGGGGGAGGCAGAAAATGAATCCGACAAAGGAAGAGGCGGCGGCAATCCGCTCTTTGAAGCGAATCGCCAAGAAATGGCCCGATACATTGTGGCTGTTTTCGGCCAATGGGACGCTGTGCGTGATGAAGAAGAATGATCTCGGAGAGCGCGCAATGTTGTCCACGGACGGCGTTGATCCGGATTATCTGGTGGATTCAGTTGATATCCCCAATGACGGGGGAGATTGGTAGTGATGGAGGAATCGGAATGATCTGGATTGCTTTTGGAGTCGGACTATTTGTCGGAACATTCGTCGGCTTTCTCGTCGCCGGCCTATGCCAAATGGCGCGGGAAGGGGCGAACACCCGGGTGGTGAAACGATGAATAGACTAGCCACGCAAGCACTCTTCCATTGCCCGAAGTGAAATACTCGATCATTCGTGCCGCCCTGCGCCGCCAGGATCAGACAGGCCGAAAAGGGCACGGTTCCAGGCGGGGATGTCGCTGACTATTCCTACTGTCTCAAGTGTCCCGACTCAGCCATTACAAGGACCGCATCCAATGGCAAACAGAACCGAGCAGATCCAAAGAGCAAGGGCAGGTACACCGAGAAGCCTGAAGTCCATATCTGTGATATATGCAAAGAGAAGAAGCCCTTCACGTCCGAGCATTTCCCCAGGACACCGGCAAACAAATTCGGGCTGGCGTATCAGTGCATCCCTTGCACCACGGAGAACAGGCGCAAAAACAAGGCAAGCGAGTGGCAACGTAGATGAGGAGGGGAGAATCGTGGCAAGCAAGGGTCGGGTCTGCACGATCAGGATCCGGATGGAAAACAGCAAGAAACAGAACGAAAGGGAGGGAAAGCATGTCACTGGATGAGTTTTTGCTACTGATAACCGGCTTTGGAATCGGATTGGCTCTACACGACCCACTTAGGTGGTTGGGTCAATGGTGGGCTAGTCTTTGGTGAGATGGAAGCGGATGGAGGTGAAACCCATGACTCGGAACTATAATTTTAGGAAGCTCGTCAGAAACATGCGAATCATGGAAAAGCGCGGCATACTCGTGAAGTGTCTCGAGTGCGGAGAAAAGCGTTTTAATTGGGAAACATGCTGCGACCCGAAAGGATGGTCTTACGAGGACGAACTGCCTGAAGATATGCCGCAAGTCGAATACGACGCATGGTTTGAGCAATCCAGGATCGTTGAAGGCGTTCGTGTCGGTCCCAAGTGGCCCACAATAGGCTCGGCGGAAGAATCGAGTCGAGAAGTTGCCACGGCCATGTACGAAACCTACCGCTACCAAATTGCGGAGGTGGTCCCCGAGTGCTACCAGCGCTTGAAGTTCGACGAGCTGAAGCCAGCCATGCAACGAGGGTGGCTCGCCGTGGCGCATGAAGTCGAACAGCGCAACTATCAACTCCTGAACGCCACTCAGATGGCCTATCGTAAGCACCACATGGGCGATGAGTCTATCGGATGGGACGAGAGCGCACCAGGCCGAGTTATCGGCGCACTCAGTCGGCGGGAGGATGAGAATGGGCGAGATGGTCAACGAAAAACACGAACCATGCACACGACAGCACTGGTGTGAAAATCATTGCCCTCGACGGCTAGAATCTGAGGGTGGAGCGCCGTCTTGCGATTGTGACCAATTCGAGGAAGATGACGAAGATTAGGCAGGAGATGATATGCGGTGGAATTTCGACCGGATCAGAAAAGGTCGGCTAATGGCCGAGGGTATTGCGGTCCACGCAAAAACCCTAGATGAAGCCATGGTGATGGCTTGTGCATTGAACGGAGATCCGTCTGAACGATTGATATTTAGAGATAACGCTACGTGCCGTCATGCACAAAGGCGAGTTACCAGCGCGCCCAGTCGGGAGAATGACATGGAAGACCAGAAACCCTACACAGTACCCCACCCGCAGCTTGACCGGCGCCACCCCTACTACGGCGAGCGCCACACGGAGATAAGACTCGAGCGGTGTGATAGATGCGGTGAGGTATTGGATGATGTGAAGCGGCCCTGTCCGGGTTGCGGGCACTGCTTGCGGTGCGGATAGTCAATGAAAAACAAGCCAGGGTGGTCGTGGGGAGAAGACAAGCCCATCAACCTCGTCACTTTTAACGGACGATGGTACGCCATCTATTATCATCCAGATGGGTTTTCTGAGACGCTTAGAGACTTCGGTCCCGTCCAGTTTTATTGGCCACCAGAGATGGAGAAGTTGTTGCGATGGTGGAACTACAACACCGACAGGCTATGCCCAACCGTAAAACACGCAATGGATGGTCAATCGTGATGTTGGCTCCCCCTGCGGGGCTGGTGGAATAGCGAACAAAAGTGTTCGTTATCGGCAGGGTGCGGCTCATCGGCAACCTTTCGGCATGCCGCCGCAATACGAGGTTGAGAGATTGGCTCAGAAATGGGGGATCTACATGGCTCTCGCCTGGACGATCCTATGTGGAGAGCTTGAGGGGTGAATAAGCCTCAGCGCACATGGGGGCGATGAAAAGAGCGACGATGAGACTTTATGTGATTTTCGCACAGCGAGTAGAACGGTACGAAGGCGAGTATGCACCCGAAGCCATGGAGTGCATGGACGAAATCGGGTGGGACGAAAATTCGGAATGGCTTCTGGACAAACTCGATAAGGTGAAGGCTCAAAGCGACATCCTGAGCGCCAAGATTTTCGAGATTGAGCTTGCCAAGGGAGCGGGTGACTTCATCCGGAAGAGCCTTATTGACAGTGTGCCAAATATGAAGGCTGTCAATGTTGCCATAATCGAGGAGAACTAGTTGATATCGCAAAGGAAGTTCGTAGCCTTGAACGCGAACGGTGCCTCAAGATCTGCGATGGCTTAGGCACGCTTGGTTACATTGACTCGGACGCGCATCGGATCATTGATATTGTTGTTGCGGCGATCAAGGAAAGAATCAGGAAAGGATAAGAAATGAAGCATCCGATTGAATGGCATCAAAAGTGCCTGGAAAACATGCGTCGTGATCTGGGAGACAAAAGGGCAGACCTCTTTCGAGCGCAGAATGAATACGACCGCGCCTACCGCGAGCTTAGGCTGTACGAGGACCAGGTTCAACGCGCAGTCAACGAGGGGCGGGATGGGTTCGACGCTGAGAGGTTTGGGAAGAAGCGGAAATAGTTGTTGACTCTCTTTTTGCCAGATGTTACCGTATACGCAACCGTACAAGGAAGGGAGGTGATTATGTGGGCAAGAACACAATGGAAAGAACGGAACTTTATCTTCCCAAAGACCTGAAAAAGTGGCTCATGAAACGAGCGAAAACGGGTGGTACTTCCATGGCGGCAGAGATCAGAAGAATCATTGCGGAGTACAAGACTTTTGTGGAGGGGGGGGGAAATCGTGAAAACAATCGTAGTTACAAATCAAAGTGAATTAGACTCACTGCCCGAGCGATTCGACAATTACACCAAGATTGAAATTAAGGCGTCGGTCAGGATAATTGTTCAACGGGCAAGGGGGAACTCTTCCGTGGTGGCAAGGGAGAACTCTTCCGTGGTGGCAAGGGAGAACTCTTCCGTGGTGGCATGGGAGAACTCTTCCGTGGAGGCAAGGGGGAACTCTTTCGTGGTGGCAAGGGAGAACTCTTCCGTGGTGGCAAGGGAGAACTCTTCCGTGGACGCATGGGGGAACTCTTCCGTGGAG
>Ga0209416_1000157_pt1 | contig 74073 bp, 75 predicted proteins | sample RifGroF1_FD_184001 | JGI IMG/M metagenome (GOLD analysis project Ga0209416, IMG submission 184001) | Groundwater microbial communities from Rifle, Colorado, USA - Groundwater F1 (SPAdes) (version 2) | ecosystem: Environmental > Aquatic > Deep subsurface > Groundwater | place: Rifle, Colorado... | reverse complement strand
TTTAATCCCTTCACCATTATAATTCAACGGTTTGTTTTAATTAGTAATTAGAATTTTCGCATAAATTTACCATGGAAGCTATCTCAAACAGTATATCAGAAGGAGTTAAAACAACTATTACAGGCGTAGAAAAACTTGCTGCTTATGCTGCTACTCACTCCCTAATGCTCGCAATACTGGCTTTCACTGGTTTAGTGCTATTCTTCAGTAAAAATTAATATATATCCCAATCAGAATCTCCCGATAATGATTATCCAGCATGGCTTTTTGTGACCATACCAAAAAAACATAACCCCGATAGGGGAGTGCCAAAAAGAGTAACCCCGCCAAATCAACAAAAAGGCTAAAAAAGATAATGCCCCAAAAGAATTCGATAAAATAAATGTAATAAATAAAGATAATTGGTGAGAAACTTCAAAAGATAAAATGAATAAAAAACAAGCACCTCTCCTTACTTTCTCACCACTTTCTGAGTATAAGGATGATTATACCCAATTGCTGTATAGTTCATTCTACACAAATAATTGCAAAAGAGCAACCCTCTATTAATGGTGAATATATCTTCAAGGATCTATAAGCAAATCACTCTTTTAATGATCCTGAATCCACTTACTTACTAACAACATCTATCTATAATATCCTATAGTTATCCACATTTATTCGTATCATTTAAATAAACTATGGGATACTTTTTATAAAAGGGGCAATTTACTAGCAAGGTGAAACATCGCTCTACTCCCCTGCTCTGGCTAAATCAACCTACCATTGATTCCCCAACTGGATATGATGAGTAAAATCAAGACGATGACAAAATAGATAAAACCATATTCAAGCCAAATACGCACGTTCAAAACTTCGCGGATCTCAAGGGCCACGCCAAGCGCCATATAATAGACCAAAGACAAGATCAGTGCCAAATATTCACTTCCGATCGGCCATATCATAAGAACAAAGGTCAAGTTACTCAGCATCAACGAAATCCCAAATGATGACAGAATTCGTTGATTTTGTCTGATATCAATTGTCCATAGAGCGATATTAGTAAACAAGTAGGTTAGAAGGAAGACCGCACCCAGTTTAATTATTACAGAAAAAGAATTGTTAAAAATAATCGAATAGAACAAATATGCACTGATCAATGTTAGAACATAATGCGCTGCCCTGCCCGCTTGAGTAAGCGGAATTTTTTCCAGGAAGCCTACATTAAGTACATTTGCAGTCAGGACAAGGACATAGGAAATAATTGCAACAACAATACTCGCAAAAATCTGAGTGACCAGTTTACTAACATCGCCAAAGATCGATCCGATAATCAAATCAATATACAAAGTTAAGATAAACACAGAAAGAGATGGGAAAAGCAAAACAGTAATAAACCTCTCCCCGCTTATTCTAAAATTAGCCACCCATGCCACACCAAAATACATTATAAAAGCAATCAAAAGAAGCTCAATGAAGTCGAATTTAAAATTAATATCAAGCAGACTAAGAAGATCAATATTCTCAAGTATAAAGAAAACAATTGTAATTGTAAGAGCAAGCATAATTGCCCTTGCCCTAGTTGAAACCCTCATATTATTAATTTGATAATGGACTGTTTCTTATTATATTTGAAATTGTTCAGGATTAACATACTCTATGCCCAAATGTTCATACGCCCTTTTTGTTGCCACCCTGCCCCTTGGGGTCCTCTGTAAATAAGCTTCCTGCAATAAATATGGTTCATATACACTTTCAACAGTATCTATCTCTTCAGAAATAGCTGCAGCTAAAGTGGTCAATCCAACAGGCCCACCTTGAAATTTACTAATTATTGTATCAAGTATCTTCCTATCTAGAAAATCAAGGCCATCCTTATCAATCTCAAGCATCTTTAGCGCCTCCTCTACTTCATTCAAAGTTATTTTGCCGTCATTGTTCACCTGTGCAAAATCCCTAACCCTTTTTACAAGCCTAAGGGCTATCCTGGGAGTTTTTCTTGCTCTATGGGCTATTTCAGCAGCAGCGTCATCGTCAATTGCAGTGTTCAATAGAGCAGCTTTTTGCTTCACAATCTCAATCATATCTTTTTCAGAATAATAATCTAGCCTAAAATCAACACCAAATCTGTCTCGTAATGGTGCACTTAACATGCTGACCCTTGTAGTTGCAGCAATTACAGTAAATTTAGGGAGCTCCAGTCGCATTGTACGTGCACTTGGTCCTTTTCCTATAACAATATCGATAACATGGTCTTCCATGGCAGGGTATAAAATTTCTTCAACTGTTTTATGCAATCTATGAATTTCATCAATAAAAAGGATCCCATTGCTTTCGATATTAGTCAAAATAGATGCCAAATCACCTTGTCGCTCAATCGCCGGCCCTGATGTCACATAAATTGGCACCCCCATCTCTTTTGCCACAACAGAGGCCAGGGTCGTCTTTCCAAGTCCAGGAGGACCATGAAAAAGAATGTGGTCCAGGCTTTCATCACGGGCCTTGGCAGCCTGTATCATAACTTTCAAACTACTCTTCTCCTTTCTTCTACCAATAACCTGATCAAACCGACCAGGTCTTAGAGATACTTCGACTTTTTTTTCTTCGGAATCAAGATCGGGATTTAATACCCTATTAGAGTTAGGATTTTTTTTCATATTTGTGCTTATACTTCAAAAACGAAAATTTTACAAGTTACATAGATTTACAATGCATGTTTCACTCGTGTTCTGATCGAAATCTATATGAAACATTTACATAACATTCATATTTATCGTGAAACAATTGGACGTATTAAAAACTTTGATCATTTTACCGTGTTCAATTATATTGAACAGATTCCCCCTACTCTCTTTTTCTCGTTCTCGACAATCTCTTCAAAAGTACTTTGATTATATCTTCGCTCCCCCAGTCTTCCTGAATACTGATTCCGCTGAATTCGTTTTCAATTTCATAGCGTTTATATCCAAGGCCCTCAAGAGCACTTACCGCCTCAGAAACAATTGCATTTTTTACAGGTAAGTTGGAAAACACCTGCTTAGCTTTTAGGTCCTTATTATTTCTTAGTTCTAAAATTATTTTCTCAGCAGTCTTGATCCCTACCCCATTTGTTTTTAATGCATGAGGGTTTTGATTTTCAATTGCATAAATAATCTTATCATCACCCAACTGAGAAAGTAACGTCATAGCAACTTTTGGTCCAACACCAGTAACTCCTAACAATTTTTCAAAAAGATCAAGATCACTTTGTGACTTAAAACCAAAAAGCCTGAATTCCTGTTCGCGTACATGAGTGTGGATAAATAACTCCACCTCCTGATTTTCCATATAGTCTTTTCCAGCTGTTTCAACCTTATATCCTACATCATTAACAAGTAGGACAACATAACCGTCCTGTACGAATTTAATTTTTCCTTTTAGATATGCAATCATACATGACCAATTTATCCTAAAGGCGGTTTATATGCAAGTGACGGGAATAACTGTTATAGGATGGGAAAGCAAAAAGGGTGAATTACCTTGTATCGCTGCTATTTAGATGGCAAATTGCTATAGCTAGAGCATCAGCAGCATCATCAGGTTTTGGGACCTCTTTCATGCCCAGAATAAGTGAGACCATTTTTTGTACTTGCTTTTTCTCAGCCCGGCCATAACCAGTAATTGCTTGTTTAACCTGAAGAGGTGTGTAATCAAACACAGGAATATCAAGATTTACAGCAGAAAGAATTGCAACCCCCCTAGCCTGCCCGACTTTTATTACCGTTTTCTGATTTTTGAAGAAAAAAAGATCTTCAATAGCAACAGCCTCGGGTTTATACCGCTTAATTTGAGCTGTAAGGCCATCATACAAATCTTTGAGCCTCATAGGCATATCAAGCCCAGGTGATGTTTTTACAGCGCCATAAGCAACCAATTTCACACCATTCCCAACATCTTTATTTTTTTCTACCACTCCCCAGCCCATTATTGCTGTTCCGGGGTCGATTCCTAATACTCGCATAATTTATTAATCCATTAATTCGTTAATTAATTAATCCGCTAATTCATTAATTCGCTAATTTTAATCTATACCTACTCGTAGTCCCCTTCCCGACTTTTTCCACAATTTTTTTCTTCAACAATTTCTGCATAATAACAAAAATATTCTGCCTGCTCACACCAAGTATTATTGCTATTTCACTTCCTGACATTTGAGAATTCTTTTTCAGAAGTTCTACAATTGTCTTTTGCCTTTCTGTGATATGAATTACTTCATTTGCCAGAGGCCTGATCGTACGACCACTAATATGCTCTATTTGGACCGAAGTGTATTTAAATGCTTTAATAATTGCCTGCAAATAGAGCTCTATCCATTTTGTAGGGTTCCCATCAACATATTCCTTAAGTGCATTATAATATTTTGACTGTTTCTCGACAAAATAACTATCAATATTGAGTATCTGGAATTTATCAAAACCTCTGGTAAATAAATAACCTTTAGAAATGATCCTAGCGACTTGTGCGTTAGCTCTAAAAAACGGAGAAATCGAAATAAATTCAGCATAAAGTAGTCCGCTCAAAATAACTTCTTCTATGTTTGACTCATTAGCATGCCGGACAAACTCCTCTACCAACCTCGGTAAAAAACCGTACCTAGGCAATTTTTTAGAAATATTTTTATAGTATGCAGCTTCGCTTGTTTTTTGCCCTTTCCTATAATTCCCTCTTTCCTGGGATATTTTGTCATTTACATTATCAATAAATCTATGAATATAGCTAACCTGCTCTACACTTAGGTCCTTTGTATTGAAATAAATTGGGAAGGATTTACGAATTTCCAACTCATTCAAAAGTCTTTGTTTCAAAATATCGCTTATAAGTTTAGGTACTTCTGCAACATTAGTGATATTTACATCTTCATTTTCCAAAGCCAGCGAGGACTTTACCGACATAAAGGTCATCTGTTCATGCAACTGTTCTGTCCATTTTCTTTCAAGGGGAAGATTATTAAAACGCTCGCGGAAAAAAGATATTTTGCTTATTTGTTTAAGCATCTTCTGCGTAATATGTATATCCTCAAACGTGTCTGGCATTAATGTCAATATAAGATATTGACGATGATACTACAAATGAAGATTTTTCGCAAATTTTTTCAACTTACCTTCATATCAGCTCACATTGCTCCAAACACTGTCCACATCATCATTCTCCTCAAGTGCTTCAATCAACTCTACGACCTGTGCTTTGTCCTCAACACCAAGATCTACCTTATCCTTCGCTGTCTTTATAAGTTCAGCACTTTCAATTTTCACTCCAAGATCGACAATTGCTTCATGAACTTTTTTGAAATTGCTTTTTGAAGTCAGCACTTCTATAAGATCAATCCCTTCTGATGATTCCTCTGAGACATCCTCTACCCCTTCAATCCCCATCAAATCAAGCGACAGGCTTTCCTTATCAATATCAATTAGCTCAGGTTCTTTATTAAATTTTTCTGAAGTTTTAAATTTTTTCGGTACAACAACGATCAGGCCCTTTTCCTCAAACTGCCATTTCACACTCCCCTGTTGAGCAAATTTAGCCCCTCTACCCTCAAGTATCCTTTTAACTTCAGTAACTGTTCGGTTTGTATTATCTGTTGTGCAGTCAACGATCAAAGCAGAACCATCTTTAGCATATGCCTCATAGCTAATTCTTGCTAACTTCCCCTCTCCAGCACCACCTGCACCCTTTTTAACAGCACGTTCAATATTATCCTTTGGCATATTTGCTTCCTTGCCCTTTTCTATTGCAAGCCTCAATGTGAAGTTCATATCAGGATCACCTCCACCTTCCGAGGCTGCCATTGCTATATCCCGGGCCAATCTAGTGAAAAGCATACCTTTTCTTGCATCATTAGCTCCTTTTTGCCTTTTAATTTTTGCCCATTTCGAATGTCCTGACATAGATAGATAGAATTCATGTAAAAAATACGTCTAATTATACACCATTCTGGCCAATTACCAGGACTAGCTCTCCAATATGCTTATACTTATACTCCTGCTCAATTATTTTCAGATTACCGTCAAAAACAGTGCTGATCTGTTCAATTGTATATGGATATTTAGAAGGGTTCTGCACATAAAGAGTTGTTTCACTAGTTTGGCGGAGTGCGTTACCAGTACGCACAACTCGAATCCCACTATTGCTGAAAAATCTGGAATACCTTGTTGCAAGATTGGCCGTGTCAGTTGCATTCAGGACCTCGAGTTGTGCGCGCTCTTTTGTAATACTTGTATCAAGAAAAATCGACTGCACATCTTTATCAATATTTTCATACAAAGGCGTTTTCCCTTGCCCACTGGGCACATCCCCGGCAAGGAGTGAACTTTGCCTTGTAAATCCCAGCCTTATATCGGAAGAATTTAACTTATTCAAGAAATAATAGAGTCTTATCATCTCTCTTTTGGAAAAATTTGTATCAAGTTCCTTCAATTTTGCAAGGTTCATAGCCAGCCTCAAAAAATTCTCTGCAGAACCAATATTATTAGAATAATTTCTCAAAACAGAGGTCTGAACACTTAGCTTATTATCAATTCCCATCTCATCTGCAGCCATAACGCCAAGTATTTTATCAGTTCCAAATTTATGTGACCCATCATCCACTTCAAGTGGTTCTTCTAATTCTTTATAATCAGTTTCAATAAATTCAACCGGTACATCTGCCTCAAATTTTCCAAAAAAACCATTCATAGCATGGAAACCTGCCTGATCTAAAGCTACATATTTATCAATTTCAGTTGCTATTATTTGCTCAACACCGTAAATTACATTATCAGTACCTGTTTTCCCTTCGATTGTTATGTTGTATGCCCGACGCAGCGTAGCCTCTGATCCATCAGACATCTTGAAAGCAATATCCGGGTCTATGCTAAAAATTCCAAGATCGTCATTAACCGGATCTATCATCAGTATTGTAAGCATGTCCACAAAAATATATCCATATTCCTTTTTATCAAGTCCTAAAATAAGAATGTTTTGCTTTGATTCCCCATCCCATGTAGTTTCATTATCTATGTTCAGGCTGAAATACTGTTTCAGGACAAACCCTGATAGCCCTGTTGTAGGCAAAAATATAGCAAGTATTAACAATACTATTAAAGGTTTCTTGAGCTTAGGAAGCAAGTTAATATTTTTTTTGCTCGTCTGTGCAACCCTCCTTTTACTTCTAAAAGGGCCCTTTCCTTTTTTTAGCTTTCTTTTAGCTTGATACCTATTTATTTTTGCTTTGAGGCTTTGAATATTGAACAATTTTCATTTTATTAAAATTATTTTCTAGGAACTTCTGTAGCTCCCCTCTCACCTGTGCTTCTATTTCATGATAACTGCCATTGAGCAATGTCAATTTTATTTTATATGCATGCAAAAGCAGCCTATTATTTTTTACATTTGAATAAACCTTATCCCCGACTACTGGATAACCAAGTGCACTTAATTGCACTCTAATCTGATGAGTACGTCCGGTTTCAATATTCACTTCAAGCAAAGAATAACTTCTGTCAATCGAGATATCGATTAATTTAAAGCGACTAATTGCAAGACGACCTTCCCCTGGCGCGACAACAGCAAATTTTGTCCTATTTTTCGGATTACGCGCCAGATAGTTTGAGACTTTTAACTGATTATTTCCGTGAACTCGTTTTGAAAAATCACCTTTTACAACAGCAAGATATGTCTTTTCGATTTCCCGGTTTGCAAATTGTCTTGAGTAGAACCAAAGGGCCCTGTTTGTTTTTCCGACCAGAACAATGCCTGAAGTATCTTTATCAATTCTATTTATCAAACCAGTGCGAATTTTGTCCCCAACATTTTTTAAATGCTTATATCTATAAAGCAAAGCATTGACCAAAGTACCGGATGCATTTCCACTTGCCGGATGCACCACCATACCTTCAGGCTTATTAACAGCGATCAAATCCTTATCTTCATATAGAATTTCAATTTCAATATTTTCTGGTATTACGTTTTTTTCCTCTGGTATATCCTCAAAATCAATAACCACTTCATCTTTTTCCTTGGCCTTATAATTTCCCCTGTATTCAATATCACCATTAACCTTCACCCTATTATCGTTTATCTGTTTCTTGATGAAGGACCTAGTAAACTGGTCCATTTGCAGAGATAGAAAAAGGTCCAACCTCACACCGCCCTGCCCTTGTTTAACTAAAAATTTTTTTATCATTTGTTTTTACTACCTTTACAACTAAAAGAAAAATTGCGAAACAAATTAAAAGATCAGCAAAATTAAACACAGGAAATTTCCAGATTTTTATAAAGTCAACCACCCCACCTCTTAATACCCGATCAATCATATTAGAAGCTCCTCCAGTGATTATTAATAAAAACAGAACATTAAATTTGATCGAAATTTTTCCAAAAACAATAATCAAGCACACCAATACTACAATCGAAATAACAGCTATAACTGAGTTGCTCAATTGCATAAATCCAAGGCTAGCTGTTTTATTAATCACACCAAAGTTCATATTTATCGCAAAAAACTTGGTCAACTGATCAATTAATACTATTAAAGCGAATAAAATATAATTTTTCATTATATACCTCGTCTAAGCCGATTTTTTCTCATCTTTAGTTTTTCACCTAAAGACAAATCTGTAGAAAAATTTTTATTTAAGTTATATCTACCTGCCCAAGCAGCATTTTTTAGAGGAATATTTTTACGTGGCTTGTTTCGTTGTCGCAAATTAGCTGGTTCCTGCATTCCGTCTGTATTTTTATCTTTCATTTTCTTCGAAACCAAATTTATCAGAAAAATTACAAGGGCAATGATCCAAACCAATTGTACTGCATCAAATATAAAGAAATCCTTCCTATACTGCTCAACTTTAAACCAAAGTAAAACTTCACTTATTGACCAAATCACCGGGAATAGAACAGTTTGAGACATATTCAACAATCTCGTCTTATTTTTCACATCAATATAGAAAATCGCAATTGCCAATAGTACTATGATCTCAATAATCTGAACCGCAAGCCTTGCCTCATTCTCCCCTTCGTAAAGCACTTTTAAAGGAATTGAACTTGACTTACCCAAATAGCTTCCATCCAAAAGGAATGCTACAAGCAAGATCACATGTGCTGGGATAAAACTTTTCCATACATTTGCCATAATTTTATCCAGAGCAATTTTCTTCTTTGACAGAGACAAGCCCAAATTTACAGCTACAATAACTGCAATAGGTACAAAATGTACATAAATTCCACTATCCCATATAGCAAAGAAATTCCATGGGGCAGCATCAAAGAATGCCACTCCATCAACACTATCCCTAACCGGAAGTAAGTTCCAGCCATTATTTACGTAATTTGGAAAGTATTTCAACAAGTATGCCAACCTTCCGATAATTGGTGAAAAAACCAATGAAAATAGGACAATATCAAAAATTGTATTTTTATTCAAAACAGTACGAAGGTTTTTCCACAATAAAAACGCAAAAACAATAAATCCCAACGCGATAAATACAACAAGTGAATGTACTTCTAAATTACCTATTGTGAAGAGTATCGGTTTCATATATTTTCTTATCAAGAATTAACAATATTTCCTCATCATTCTATCGCTTATTAGTCTTTTTTCAAAATTATTCAAAAAATTTAGCCCAATTCCCTATATCTCGAAAAAAAGAAATAATAAATGAAAGCAAAAGAAGCTATCCAGATAAGCGTTGTTGGTACTCCAATCACATAATCAGCAGCGTAACCAATAATAACTGCCGGAATTGAAGCTAATGCCTGGCTCAATGCAGACCACACACCAAAAACCCTACCAAGGAATCCCTGCTCTGTATGTTCCTGCACGAGCGTCTGAGCAGGCGTGAGCAGTAACGGGAATCCCAAACCAATCATCACCACGCCTGCGGAAGTTATTCCATAAACAGATGTATCAGTAGACACCCCTAGCAGTATCAATTTATTCCATCTAATTAGAGCTGCTATGCTTAAAATTGAAAAAGCGATTGCTTCAATAAGCACACCTACCGAACTTAATTTTAATCTTTTTGTATCTTGATATTTTTTGTTCATCAAGAACAAAGAAATAGATATACCAATACCAAGTGGCAATACAGATACAATACCAATATTTGTAGGTGTCAGACCAATCAAAAATGAGCCTAATTTAAAGATCAAAGCAATAAATATATATAAAAAGGATTGACTCAATAAATTGTGCATTAAAACAATCCTTTGAATTTTATCTCTTGTTACATAGACAATTCCTTCCATAAAAGAACTAAAAAAATCTTTCACAAGTGACATATATTTTTTAACACTAACAACCTTATATTCGCGCTGCGGGACACGAACAAAAAATAATACTAAAGAGGAAAATAAGAACATGCTCATTAATACAATAATCAACAAGTCGGGACCAAGAAGGCTTAACAAAGGCCCTGCAATGATAAATCCAAGTAGATAGGTCACATATTCTGTAAGATTAAACAATGTCCTTGCTGTCAAAATGTTTCCTTTTTTTACAATGTCAGGGATAATTGAAGCCTCGGCTGGAATAAAAATCTGCTTAGCAGCAGACGCAAAAAAAATGACTATATATGCGAAAGTTGCAAAATGCCATCCAGCAAAAATCAAAAAAACAAACAACATTGCAAATCTAAATAAATTTGATACCAACATAATTGTCTTCCTATTAAACCAATCAGCCAGTACCCCCGCGATAAATGCAATAACAAAGGCAGGTAGGTTATTTAGTAATATTACAAGGCCCATTGATGAACCTGATACACTTTCACCGCTCCCTAAAAGTTCTCCCGTATCTGCCAGAAAAACTACAGCAAGCCCCAAAATTCCTCCGCCAATTAGAGTTGATATTTGAGAAAACCAGATAAGCAGAAAATCCCTATCTCGAAGTATTGATTGCGGGTCCCATCTAAAAACATTTCTAATGTTTTCTGGTAATGTATACCTGTATTTTAAATTTGTTGTTTTAATATTCATAAACTCACATCTAACTTTTTATGTGGACTGACACTTGTTAGCAATAAGTTATTTTCATTTATATAACTTCCAAAAATATTAACAATTTCCTCTCTTGTAACAGAAAGCACCTTTTTCTTAACCTCCTCTATTGATAGAATCTTTTTATTTAGAAGTAACTGCTGCCCATACCATGAGGCTATATCATCGCTTGTTTCCAGGCCAGTCGTTAACTGACCAATCAGATAATTTTTTGCTCTTGCTAACTCTTCATCGCTAAAATTGCCCTGGGCTACCTCATTCGTCTGTTTAATAACTGCGGAAACAGCCTTCTCTACCTTTGTGTTCTCTACCCCAAGTCCAATCTTCAGATTACCAATTTCCTGATACTGATCAAATTGCGAATAGACATAATATGCAAGTCCAAGTTCATCACGTATAACCTGAAAAAGCCTTGAACGGAATCCTTTAGAAAGAATAGCATCCCCAACTTTGAAAATAAACCTATTTTCATCGTGCCTATTTGGAGCAAATCCACCGATCATTAAATGCGTTTGATTCACCTCTTTTTTAATATTATATATTTCCTTTGATACAGGCCTTTGCTTGAATTCATTGATTTGCAGCTCTTTGCCTTTTTTCAAAGAGGAAAAATGCTCACCAACTTTGTCAAAAGCCTCTTGCTTGTTGATAGCGCCGGCAATTACTACAATAGTATTTTCCCCTCCATATTTTGATAGAAATTCAAGAATATCTTTCCGTTTAATATTATTAATTGACTTAATACTTCCAACAATTGCACGCCCCAGCTCATGTTTATTAAAAAGTTTTTCGTCAAATAGTTCCGTTACTTTGTCCATTGGCTGATCATCATACATTCTCTTTTCTTCGATGATCACACCTCGTTCTTTATCAATCTCTTTCTTTTCGAACACTGAGTTCAGGAACATATCAGACAATATTTCAATCGAATTCGCAAATTTTTCCTTAGGTGCCTTTATGTAATAACCTGTGTAGTCTTGCGATGTAAATGCATTCATTCTAGCCCCCAATGTTTCAACTTCCATACCTATTTGTGCAGAACTTGATCTTTTTCGTGTCCCTTTAAAAATAGTATGTTCAACAAAATGTGCCACACCGTTAACAATTTCTCTTTCAAATCTGGCACCTATTCCAACAAGGACAAGAATGGCCACACTAGGGCTGGAAGTATCTTCAACAACTAAAGCCTTTAATTTATTAGGGAAATTTTTAACAGTGTATTTCATATATATTATCTTTTCTTATTTTTCTTCAATTTACGTTTTCTACTCTTGTCTTTTTTTTTATGCTGTTGTTCATTTTCCTGATCACTTACACTATTCTGGTTCATATCCGCAGACTGAACTTTCGGACTATCTAATTTTTCAGTCTTTTTCTCGTCGGAAGATTCTACACGAGTAACTTTTACTCGTTTTCGTGCCCGCGATGCATAATCAGCAGAAACTTCTTTAAATCTTGTAATCCTCTTTTTAACTGAAAAGCCAAATTTTGAGAATACATTAGTAACCTTTTGATCACCTCGTGGCAAAACATCTTTTTTGTCACTTGTTTGATCAAGCTTATTTTGAAGCACCTGTTTTTGCTGCACTAGTTCCATTTCAGGTTTTGGAGATTCCCAACTAACATCGACTTTCATATCTCTTTGTGCCTCAACTATATTTGCAGGATGCATTTTTAATTCAAGTACCATTTCCACGCCTTTTTCGCCCTTAAAATTAACCAACGGAACACTAACGCCCTGTGCTTCCCATTCCTGATAATCTTCAATTTTCATTTCAGGCCTGACAATGAAATAAAAGATCAAAATAGGGAAGTTCAACACCAATGTTAGTACAAAAAAACCAAATGCAATATATTTATTCTGAAACCTCCTACTAGCATCTACTCCTACCCAGATAGAGATCACAAGCCACAGAAGCAAAAGGTATGAACAAAAAAACAAGACAAAACTTCCGTAATTGACGTTTTCATTAAAGTCAACCAGGTCAATAAAAAAATCAGACATAAGGGCTAGTTAAAAAATATAATCTATACCTAAAGGAGGTACTTTAGAATGCTAACACAACCAGAAAGCAAATTCTAGAGATTTTTGAGAAAAAAATTACTTTCGATAAATTTCCCAGATTTTTGACGTCAATTATTTTTAAGTGCCGACGGAGGGACTTGAACCCTCACGCGGTTTAACCCGCACCAGATTTTGAGTCTGGCGTGTCTACCAATTCCACCACATCGGCACTCATTGATTTTATCATTATTTAGGATTTTTATCCCCTATTCCCGGATTTTAATTCATCAGCTGCTCCACCTTCCTGTTGTGCCTTCCTTTGTGCAATAAGCATACTAAATTGCGCTAATGCCTGTTCTACAGCAGCTCTCAAAGCTTTTGATTTTTCCCTGTCTATCCTTGTCCTGATATTTTCTTTTTCTCTTGCAGCATTGGCACGAACGGAAGCAATAGCAAGCTTAACCTGTCCTTTGACCTGCTTTTTCTGTTCCCGCAACAAGCCTATTTGTTTAGAAACCTCTTCTTTTCGCGGGTCCATGGGGTCCATACTATCGCGTATACTCTCCATCTCGGCAATTTTCCCATCAATTGCTGCGTATTGTTGCTGTTCCTGAGCTTTTATATTGCCCAACTGAGCTTCCACGCCACCTTCTATCTTGAGCATGATCTCATTTTTTCTTGCATTGAATTGTGTATTCACTGCCTCGGTTTGTCGACGGACAAGAACAGAAGGATTTGGAAGGCCCATTTTTAAAAAATTAACTGATTAACGAATTTAATGAATTAATGAATTAATGAATTAACGAATTAACGAATTAGCGCATTAATCTTCGCTCGCCATATATGCCTGCCTATAACTTGCAAGCACGTCCATTATCTTTTGTTCCAGATTTTCAATATTCGTAACAAGGAAATTCATAATTACATCCTGTTCACTTCCCTGCTCCACTAGACTATCAAATTCCTGTTTCTTTTCAGGGTTCAACATCGGTTCAAAATATTCCACAAGTTTTTCTCCAAATTCCAAATATAACCTCTCAGATTCAGTATTAAGGAACTCTGCTGATACATCATCCCCATGTTTTTCCTGAACGAGTTGCATCATAAAACTAAAAACATTTTCGTCCTTTTTTTCGTTTTGGTCCATTTGAAAAATGTAAAAATTTGAAATATATTTGTTCGCAAATTTGCGAATTAAAACATTGTACATTGTTGATGGTCGATACTCAAATTTTTTCTAAGATTCCCTTCTCTTTTCGACTTCCCTGAACCTTGCCTGCTCCTTTACAAAATAAAGTTCGATCCTGCCTGTTGGCCCATTTCTGTGCTTAGAAATGACTAGATCAGCAATTCCTTCTCGATCTGTTTCCGGGTTATACAATTCTTCCCTATGAATAAACATTACTACATCAGCATCCTGTTCTATGGAGCCGGATTCGCGAAGGTCAGAAAGTTGAGGAATTTTATCAGTTCTTTGTTCAACTGCTCTACTCAACTGAGAAAGTGCAATCACCGGAATATCAAGTTCCCTTGCCATTTGTTTCAAAAATCTTGATATTTCTGAAACCTCCTGCACTCTGCTCTCTTTGTTCGTACCCTCCATTAGCTGCAAATAATCAACAACAACAAGATCAAGTCCTTTTTCCATTTTTAATTTTCTCGCTTTTGTCCGCATCTCCAGAACTGAAAGCCCTGGAGTATCATCTATATAAATTCCTGATTCAGATAAAATACCCATAGCATCAGCAAGCCTGGCAAACGCCTTATCGTTCAATTTTCCCATTCTTAAATCCCACAGACCTATACCAACCTGCATGGCTAACAATCTGTCCATTAGCTGTAAATTAGACATTTCAAGAGAAAACACCCCAACTTTTTTCTTTTCTTTGATCCCAATATGCCTTGCCATATCTAAAGCTAGAGCAGTTTTACCAACAGACGGCCTTGCAGCTAGTATAACCAAATCAGAATTTTGGAAGCCACCAAGAATATTATCAAGTGCACGTATTCCCGAAGGGATACCTCGTAAACTACCTGGATTTTTGCTTAGTTCTTCAGCCTTCTCATAAGTCTGTTCCAACAATGAAGAAACATGCATAAAATCCCGTTTAATATTTGCCTCAGTAATATCATAAAATTTCGTTTCTGCCTTATCCAGAAGCATTTCTATGCTCTCATCTTCCTGATATGCGATCTCATTTAAAACACCAGAAAAACTGATGAGCTTACGCCTGATAGCAGACTGTTTAATTAAATTCGCATATTCTTTGACATGTGCAGTAGTAGGCACAGAAGTCACAAGTTCTGATAAATAGCCTGCTCCACCAACTTTTTTCAGATTTTTTGAATTTTTTAAGTAAGATGTTACAGTCAAAACATCAATAGCATTTTGCTTCTCAAATAACTTCAACATCGCATCGAAGATTATTTCATGTGCTGGTTTATAAAAATCATTTGGACGTAGTACTTCTAGTGCTTGAATAAGCGCCTCTTCATCAACAAGCACTGACCCAAGCACGCTCTCCTCTGCTTCTATATTTTGGGGTGGTAATTTTAACTCAGCCATAAGACGATTTATATTATCTATAAATATTATATATTACTAAATTCAATCACTCTTTTCCAAATTGCAGAGTAAGAACTACTATTCTCAGCAACAGGTGTTGGTTGGTACCATACACAACCCTGATTTTCAGGTGTTTGATCAACTTCAGCATAGGTCATTTCACCAGCCTGCACCTTCCAGGCTAAATTCCTGGTTTTATTATAACTTTCCCCACCAACCTGATCATAACCACACATTTTATGGGGAATAAAGTCCATACTCACCATCTTATCTTTATAGTAAAAAAACTGTACAGTCATGCCCTGTCTAGTTTCGCCGTTTCTTCTAGAATAATCCTGTCCAGGGCCCTCTCCAGTTTGATCAAAAATAAAATTTCCTAGACTATATAAAATAGGTTTTTCTTTATAAATTTCTATTGATTGTACCCAGTGCGGATGTGAGCCAACTATCATATCTGCTCCTGCATCAATAATTGCATGGGCAAGCTCTTTTTGATGAGAATTTGCTCCATTTGTATATTCTGTTCCCCAGCTCATCATGACAATTACAATATCAGCCTGTTCCTTTGCTTTAGCAATGTCGGATTGTATTTTAACCGCATCTACTCCACCAACTCCGCCTGAACTCGATTTAGTTGAATAATAATTAGTTCCCCAGTCCTGCCCGAACCAATAATATGCCGACACATCTTCAGCCGAAAGCAGTGCAACCTTACGCCCTTTGAATTCAAGGATCACAGGTTTTGTTGTATCTTCTAAAGTTGTGGTACTGGCTCCAGCCAGACCTATTTCATTTTCAGTTAACGCTTTGATTGTCCTATCAATAGCATTTTGACCTCCATCACCAAAATGATTTCCAATACCAAATGCATCAAAACCTACCTGCTTGAAACCCTGAGCATTTCTTTCGTCCCCAACAAACATCATACATCCCTTACATGGTGTTGGATCTCCGGAGATTGGATTTTCAAGCATTGCTATAGCAATATCACTTTCCGAAATTACCTTGCTTAACCTATCAAATAGTAATGTATAGTTATTTGACTGATTCAACCATGTCCGGTCAACTGCTCTTGCAGGAATAATCTCACCTCCTGCAAAAATAGTTCCTATACTGGAAATATCAAAATTATAGTATTCACCATCATGTTCATATAGATTTTCATCTTTGAACTTTTGCACATCTCCCTTGGCTAGCTTTTCACTCATCTCAAAACATAAAGGATATTTCGCTACATCATTTTTATCCCATAAAAATTTACCGTCAACGTACAAATTCTTTAGCCGGTAATCAACATCCTCTGGAAGCACTATCAAATAGTTTCCATTCTCTTTTAAAAATGGGTATAATTTCCCATCAGTCGCATCTGCATACGCAGCAACATTTTTGAAGCCCTGCGCCTTAAAAAATTCTTTTTGCTCACTGGATGTATAAATACTAGCAGATTTAAGTTCCCGCAGAGTGATACTTTTTTGATACTTTTCATAATTACTTAAAACCGCGTAGCAATTTTTATAATTTACTACTTCTTCCTCCTCTTTTATACTAATTTTTTTTGAACCAGAATCAATGGAAATTTTTCCACTTGCAATCAAATAGAAAACTACTCCCGAAAGAGCAAATAAAAACAGAAGCACTAAACGAAAATTTTTATTCTTTTTTCGCTTCATCTAATACAAAAATTTCTAATTTATATTCCTCGATATCAAAATCTTCTGCCACAGCTTTGTACTTTTTTCCAACCGCTCTTACTGGAGCACCAAAAAGTGTTTCAATTTTTTCACGTTCCGGGGTTTTTGTTTGCAAAAAGAAAATTACTGGATCTAAATCATTTACAAATTTAACTAAGTCCATTTTGACTTCAATTTCACCCTTCAAGATCAAAATATCTACATCTCCAATGCTATCAAAATCCTGCTCACTTAACTCAACCTGAGAATCAATAAGAAGAATATTTATATCCTCTACACTAACTAAATACTGATTCCGACCATTTTTTTCAAAAACCATTACAAAAATGTCTTTAACCTCATATTCACCCGGGGAATTTACACTATAACAATCAGGGTTATGATAATTAACGCATAGATTAACTTCATCCTTAATCAATGGTTTATCAGAATAAACAAGTGCCAGTTGCGCAGATTTAGATTTAATTAGATAATAACCCTCTTTTTCTTTAATCTCCATATCAACAAGAATTAAAAATTAAATAAAAAATGCATAATTTATACCTGGAATATTACCATCCTATATTACCACCCTTCAAGTAAGAAGCCAAATATTCAGGTAATTTGATAAAATGTTACGAATACCCCAGTTTAACACTTTAAAGAACTAAAGCCATGAGCAATCGCAACATTTTTTGTATTTTCTTTAAAACTCAGCTTCATTTTTGTACAATTTATGCTATAATCTCCTGTCAAAAATAAGAAATATAACAATGAAAGAAAAGATTCATCCAAAATATAACTATGTCGTGTTTAAAGATTCTTCGAGCGATTTCGCTATCCTAACAAGGACAACGATGCAATCAGAACAAACCATAAAATGGGAAGACGGGAAAGAATATCCTTTGATAAAAGTTGAAATCTCGAGCAAATCACACCCTTTTTACACAGGGAAACAGAGGATAGTAGACACAGAAAACAGAGTTAAAGCCTTCCAGGAGCGTGCACAAAAAGTAAAAACAAAGGTCAAATCACGAAAAGAAAAAATCTTAGCAAGAAAAACCAAAATACAGAAGACCACAACAGGCAAAAGCCTAACTCTCAAAGACATGCTAAAAAATCTCTAGTCCCAGTTTGTCTACCTGACCATATGGCAGGTATTTTTCATAAATACTCACTCAACGCAAGTTGAGGTATCTTCTTTTTATTTATATTGATATAATAGATCACTTCACTTCTATAGATGGACAAAACCGATTACTATAAAAAACTACTGGAAAAGTTCTTATCCCTGGAAGCAAAATTGCAGGACCCTACAGTTATTTCCAATACAAACCTTCTAAGAGAAATTTCGACGGAACACGCTCGTATTCTACCTATTGCAGATAAATTAAAAGAGCTGATTAAATTATACAAACAACTTTCAGAAGTAACCGAACTAAAAAAAACCGAGGCAAACAAAGAAATGTTGATCTTATATTCTGAGGAATTTGAAGAAATTACCAGTCAAATAACCTCCCTTGAAAAAGAAATAAAGAAAATCGAAAAAACAACAGACCCGGATGATAAAAGGAATGCCATTCTAGAGATAAGGGCCGGAACCGGAGGTGAAGAAGCAGCTCTTTTCGCAGCTGACTTATTTCGCATGTATTCCCAGTATGGTGAAAAAATGCATTGGAAAATATTAATACTAAGCGCACATTACAGCAGCAATAACGGTTTTAAAGAAATAATTTTCAGAGTAGAAGGTAATGGATCCTATGGCAAATTAAAATTTGAAAGCGGTGTACATAGGGTTCAAAGAATTCCTATAACAGAAAGCTCAGGAAGGATACACACATCAGCTACTTCGGTCGTTGTATTGCCGGAAGTAGACGACATACCCGACATTATAATAAAAGACAATGAAATCAAGATAGACGTATACAGATCAACAGGACCAGGCGGCCAAAGCGTCAATACCACCGATTCTGCTGTTCGTATAACACATATACCAACTGGCATCGTAGTCACTTGCCAGGATAGTAAGTCTCAGCATAAAAACAAAGATAGGGCCTTATCCGTACTTAAAAGCAAACTTTATCAAATCCAACAGCAAAATTTAAACGAAAAAACCGACTCGACAAGGAAACAGGCCATCAAATCTGGTGATCGCTCTGCAAAAATAAGAACATACAACTTTCCACAAAACAGGGTGACCGACCACAGGATCAAACAAAGCTGGCACAATCTCACCAGCATACTAAACGGAGAAATTGATGAACTAATAACCGAGACAAGAGAAAAATTGAGTGATGAAAATGATGTATAAATATGGAAAATTTTTACCAGCCTACAATAAATGATGAACTTGAAATATTAGAAAGTATAACAGGCAAGACCAAAGAATTTTTACTGACGCATAAAGAGTTTAAAATAAAAAACGAAAGAACGAACAAATTCCGGGAACTTATAAAACGCTTAAAAAATGGAGAACCCCTAGCCTACTTGATCGGATATAAGTATTTTTACAGCTCTAAGTTTCTTGTAAATAAAAGTGTACTAATACCACGTCCTGAGAGTGAGATACTAGTGGATTTAGCATTAAAAGAAATTATCAAACGTAAAGACAACATGCTAAACATCTTAGAAGTCTGCACAGGAAGCGGATGTATAACAGTTTCAATACTAAAAGAATTAGAAGAAAACAAATTCAGAGAGAAAGTAAAAATTACAGCAACAGATATTAGTAAACGCGCATTAAAAATCGCACTTAAAAACAGTAACGATTTACTAAAAAATACGTGGATTGATACACAGGGATTTAATCAAAAGGAAAACTATCAATTCAATAACTTAACTGATAGCAATTCTCATGATTCGCTTCTATTAAGACATGCCAACGTTTTCCCGGAAACTAATAATGAAAGATTTGATTTAATAATCGGCAATCCACCCTACATAGAAACCACCGAAGTCGACCATCTAAAAGAATCTGTTAAAAAATACGAGCCGCGATTAGCGCTTGACGGCGGAAAAAACGGAATGGATATTTATCTTAAAATTTTCAAGAGACTTAAAAACAATTGTAAAAAACAGACAGTATTCATCTTAGAGATCAATCATACTACATCTGGGCTACTACACTCGATTACAAACAAATATTTCCCAGAGAAAGAGGCAATAATACAAAAAGACCTTTATGGCAAAAAAAGATACTTGACTATACGATAGGCTGAATTAACATATTCTCAATTCCCGTTCGGTCCTTATTTCTGTCCAACAACCACCTCAACAGTAATTTGTTTGTCATCCCTTAATATCTCAAGCTTAACTTTCTCACCTATTTTACTATCCTGGACCTTATCAACAAATGATTTATCAGAAAAATCTTCTCCATCAAATCCAATAATAAAATCTCCAACTTTAATCCCGGCCTTTGCAGCAGGGCTAGTTGGAACTACATTTATTACTTGAACTGCAACAACAGACTTGTTAGAGACAAAAACTATTTTATCAATGTACTGCACACCAATATAAGGTATCCTAAATTCGCCATACTGCTCCAATTCATTTAACCGGCTTTGGACCCTATCAATTGGCAAAGCAAATGATAAATTTTCTGCACCATTTACTGTTGCGAAATTGATACCTATTACCCTACCATTCATATCAATTAATGGTCCGCCTGAATTACCTGGATTTATCGCTGCATCAGTCTGAATAACTCCTTCAAAATTTTCCAGCCTTGAATTAAAAAAATCTCCCTGGTTTACTTGAACATTTCTACCTAAAGCACTGATTATTCCTTTTGTGACCGTTCCTGAAAGATCCCCTAGTGGATTCCCTATAGCTATTACCTCTTGTCCGACTTCGAGTTTTGAACTATCTCCAAGAGATAAAGGCTCAATACCTTCTGCTCCGCTAACCTTCAAAATAGCTATATCATTATTCGAATCTTCATAAATATCTGTTACTGTAAGCAATTCACCTTTCCCATTAACTTGAACAAAATATTTTAGTCCAATTTCTGAAACAACATGGTGGTTTGTTGCTATTAATCCATCTTTAACAACAAAACCCGTCCCAACGACTCCAAAATCTCCATTCTGTCCTTTTACACCAATTCCAACAACACTGGGCTGAACTAGTTTAACAATCGCAACAACTCTTTCATCTGGTTTTGTTGAACTAAGATCTTCAAGTTCTTTTGCATTGTCTTGCCCATTGCCCGAAGTACTGTCTACGCCATCCTTTGAGCATTCTATTTTCTCCCAGATATAAGAATCTTCTAAAATAACATCACAAACCCATTTTTTAGTATGCCCGGTGGCTGTAAAAACGCCGACAATCCCGACCATAATGGCAACAATGAATAAAATGATAGAGCAACAAGCAATACTTCTTTTAAATTTTTTAACTGTGCTCCCCTTTTTTTTCTTTTCATAAACTTCTTCTTTCATGGGTATTATGTTAAAAATTAAAATTCTGCTTTAGCTCTGTCCAGTTGTGGGTCTTTTCTAGACTGGAAATCCTCTTCTGTCAGATCAACCTCAATGTCTGGATTAATGCTATTGTCCTTATTTATCACTCTTCCAGATGGAAGGACCCATTCCTGAAAAACTATGTGCAATGAACCTCCATTGCTCAAAGTGATTACTCTCTGTTCTACACCCTTACCAACGCTTTTTTTGCCGATAATTTGCGCCCGGTCATTCTCTTGCATAGCTCCTGCGAATATTTCAGAGGCGGATGCACTTCCCTCATTCATTAAAATAACAACTTTTTGGCCTTGTAGCTTCCCATCTCTTTGAGTATAAGTTTTCCTTAATTCTCCCTGCTTATTCCTTTCCGACATTACATGTGTATTTTCAGGGAAAAATTCCTCAAGCACATATATTGCTGAATCAACATAACCGCCAGGATTGTTTCTTAAATCAATAATAATATTCTCAGTCTTCTGTTGCGACAACTGTTGAACAACGCCGTCCCATTCTTTGTTAAATGAAAGAACGCTATCCTCAGTGAATTGGTTTATCTCGATCAATGCTGTTTTATCATTAATCATTTCGTAAGTAATGCTATCAATATCAATCTTCTTTCTTGTTATCTCAAACTCAATCGGACCGCTTTCGCCCTTACGCGAAATCGTAATTTTCACATTTGTCCCTGCTTCACCTCTAATTAATTCAGCCACTTCATATTCCCTCATCCCATTAACATCTTTATCCCCGACCTTAGTAATTATATCTCCACTACGCAGACCTGCCTGCTGGGCCGGATAACCATCAATTGGTGTTTCAATTTCAGTATATTCTCCTGTATAACGTAGGGTCGTACCTATACCTTCAAATTCACCTGCATTAGAGTTTAAATAATCCTCAGTCTCTTGAGGGTTCAAATATGCGGTATAAGGGTCATCAAGTGAATCAACAAGCCCCCTCACCATACCATCCAACATCTTCTCCCCATCAAGATCATCTTTTATATAAATATCATCAATTTTATCCCAAACTTCCCAGAGAAGATTTACATTTACGCCATTAGACTCATTTTTTACATCACCGGCAAGAAAAAGACCAGCGTTTTGACGGTTCGTAAGATCTATCCTTCCAATAAAAAATCCCGCTATAAAAACAAGTATAATCGCAATTACCCATAATATTATTGACGAAGAATTTTTCTGTATATTTTTAGGATAATTCTTTGGTGTTATCTTCATATGATTAATTTGATGATACGAAATATACTAAATAATATTAATGATATCTAGTTGTGAGATTCCTTTCTTATGTTTCAATTTAACCTTATTTGTATTAATATCAATTATTTTAGCATAATCACCCCAATTCACTCTATCAATAACTCTAATTTTTTCGTTAATTTTGTATGTCGTTCTTGGTTTAAATCCAGGATACGCACTACCATTGAGCCCTCGACTCGAATAAAAATTTCCCCGTTTTTTTGGAAGTCCCACATCAACTGACTTCGTTTCACTATTAATCGAAACATTGAAATGTCTCAGTTCATCAAATATAAAAGGCACATTTTCCCCTATTGGAATTTCAATACCCTCCAATAAAACCAAAGCGACCAGGTTTTCCAACTTAAACTCTAAAACATCTAGGAATAACCGTTTTTCTATTCTCCTTGTAATAATTGCTTTATACCCTTTTTGTATAAATTTTTCATACCCATCTTTGTCGATATTAGGTACGTATTTGATATCTTCATCTAATAATCCATCTACGTTGCTCCCGAAAACATGCCGCGCTCTTATGTGTATATAGGCCTGGTTTTTAATTTTTATCGCTTTTCTCTTTTTTTCAGAAACAATAATATAGCCAAAATTAACCTTTGATAGATCAATCTGCCCATTTATCGTGCTAACAACCCTTTTTTCCAAAACACTACCAAATTTACTATAACTACAAAGTTTTTGACCAATTTTTACCCTTTCTCCGTCAACTACATCTAATTTTAAATTCTTTGTGTTTTCTAATTCAGAATAATCAAATATTTTAATACTAAGTCGTTTACCTATATTTCTCTCAAACAGAATCTCTCCATCTACATATTCAAAAAAAATATCCTTTCTGGCGATTTGTAGCTTTTCCTCGAGCTTTTCCAGGAAACCTTTTTCCTCAGTAATTTTACCTTTTCCAATAATTATGAATGCTCTTTTCTCTTTAAAATCATATAAATCAATAAGTTCGTTCTCCTTTATTGGCACTACATTCATTCTATCTTCAAAAAGCAAAACCTCTCTTTCCCCTCTGTCTGAATAGACTTTAATTCTTCTATTAACCGGAATTTCAGATGTATAAAAAATATCAGGGATGAAAAAACTCTTGTATAAATACCCCAAAATAGTTGTATACCCTGCTTCAGAAAGCAAAGCCTCAACTAGTCCATTTTTATCTATAAATATTTGTGCTTTTCCTAAATTCTTATTTTTTAATATCTCTTCTACTAAGACAGACATATCATTGCTCCAAATAAATTCACCAACCATCAAAACATTTAGAGATTTGAATTTGTTCAAAGAAGCGGTTGCGTCTTTAAATAATTTAATATACTCCGTATCAGGATTTTTCCCGTGCAGATCAGAACATGGATCGAATATTAAATTATTCAAATTTTGGCTATATTCTGGATACGAAAAGTATTTCTCAGACACTTTCTCACATTCCCCTTGTTTATTAATCTTATAAACACTAATACCTTTATGTTCTAGCCGAATAATGAAAAAATCTTCCTTGGAAGAATCATGACCAAGAATTTCCATAAACACCTCAAGCGCCCTCTGATCAAAAATTTGGGATCTGTTTATGTATTCCCCTTGATAGATTTTACTATTAATATTTTTTGCAAATAGTACTTTTTGTTCGGGATAATCTTCTTGGATAGATGATTGAAAATCGTTCAATGCGAAACGAGAAGTACGAAACACTGTGGATTTTCCAGGCTTCAAAGCACTGGACTCTATCGGAATAAGTTCTGTAATGCAGGTTATAAAATCACCTCGCGCTACAAAATGTATTTTAGTAAACTTTGATGGCAGTATTTTTTTCTTCAAACGTATTCAGTAAATGGAAGCAAAGCCATATATCTTGCCCTTTTAATCTCCCTTGTCAATCTCCTCTGACACCTTGGGCAAACCCCGGTTTTTTCAGGGTTCAATATTCTTCCCCTTGTCGTAACAAATTTTTTCAAATTATATACGTCTTTATATGTAACTTTCTTTCCTTCTTTATCAAAAGGACAGGCCAAATTTTGTGGAGCGCCTTTATAATTGTGGTTTTTCTTTTTCCTTGGTTTCATAATATTTCCGAGTCAAATTTTAGAATAAATCATCAGCTTCTTTTTCAATCTCATTTTCATCTTCATTTTTGCTTTCTTCTTTCTCTTCTTTTTCATTGCTTTCTTTGTCCTTTTTATCCTTTTTATCTTCATTTTTTTCTTCCTTCTCCTCAACTTTTTCTTCGTCCTTATCTTCAACTTTTTCTTGATCTTTATCTTCAGACTTTTTATTATTCCCATTATTTCTGTCTTCTGCAGCCTTTTTTGCTCCTTCAATACCTATTCCTTGCTTATCTTTACTATCAAGCAATTTCATATCATCAATTTTAACTTCTGTTCTGTACCTTCTAACACCGCTTTCGTCATCCCATACTCTTGTCCTTAATTCTCCTTCAACATAAACCAACATTCCCATTGCAAGTATCTGTGCGCAGATTTCAGCTAATTTGTTCCAGGAAACAATATTATGGAACTCTGCCCTCTCCTGTAAATTACCGTCTGCATCTTTCCAAGTTGTGTTTGTCGCAACTCCAAATGTGCAGACTGTTGCACCAGATGATGTTGTCTTTAGAACAGGATTCCTTGTTAAATTACCGATTAACGTAACTTTATTTAACGATCTTGATGTTGACATTTCTTAATACTTAATAACTAAATAATCTAAAATTGAATTTATTTATTATCTTTTCTAATTAATAAAAACCTAAGTACATCATTTTGTAGCTTAAGTTCTCTTTCAAATTCCTTAACGTTCTTCTCTGGGAGTTTAACCTGCATAACAACATAATACCCCTCTTCGTGGGATTTGATCTTATAAGCAAGATGTCTTTTTCCCCAGGCATCCATTGAAACAATACTACCAGAAGCATCTTTAACTAACTTTTCGACTCTCTTTAATACTTTTGATTTAATATCTTCAGGTAAAAGTGGTTTAATAATTACCATCAATTCATATTCCATTGTTCAGTTCTGTAAATAACAATAAGTAAAATATTACGATGTGATATTAACATAAGTTCAAATTTTTGTCACTAGATTTTCTCATTTCCCTCCTCCATGTCTGATTATCATCACGTCACCATCCTTCACTTCATATATCTTTCCTTCAAGACGGGCTTTCCCAGCTAGTTTAGAACCATTCCAACCCCCATTTGCTATAAAATCATCATAAGAGACCACATCAGTGGCAATGAAATTTTTTTCAAAATCTGTATGTATCACACCCGCAGCCTGTGGCGCAAGCATACCTTTTTCAATGGTCCATGCCCTGGCTTCCTTTTCCCCTGCTGTAAAGAACGACAGCAATCCCAGCGTTTTGTAGCTCATTTTCACAAGCTCTTCCAACGCCCTCAAACCAAGTCCAAATTCTTTTGTAAATTCAATTTTCTCTTGTTCGGACATATCTCGGACCTCCTGCTCAAATTTCAAATTAGTTACAATATATTCTTTCCCTGCTAGAACTTTTTCCAATTTTTCCGGGATGTCTTTATCCGATGAGTTAATTAAATAAATAACTTTTTTATCTGTCAATAATGAAAGCTCTTTTCTTTTATCATCAAACTCCTCAGGCCAGTCAAATTTACTTGCCTTTTTTTCGTTTTCTAAATGTTCTTCAAGTTTTTTAACGGCTTCCACCCAAACTTGAAGCTTTTTGTCACCTTTTGAATTTCTTTCAAGTTTTGGCAGCATGCTCCCAACAACCTCAAGATCTTTTAAAATTAGCTCTAGTTCGATTGTTTCAATATCCCTTTCAGGATCAATTGATTTCTCAACATGCGTAACATTATCATCAATAAACGAACGTACTAAATGTACAATAATTGAGGTCTCTTTTATGTGAGAAAGAAACTGGTTGCCCAGTCCCTCGCCCTTGTGTGCGCCTCGTACAAGACCAGCTATGTCGACAAATTCAACAATTGCTGGGACAACACGCATAGATTTTTCAATTTCAGCAAGTTTATTAAGTCGCCCGTCTTTAACCTCAACTATTCCTATATTTGGGTCAATTGTGCAAAAAGGATAATTTTCAGCAGGAATAGATGCTTTTGTAAGTAAATTAAAAAGAGTTGATTTACCAACATTAGGTAAACCAACTATCCCAACACGTAATTTCGCCATAATACAAAAAAATAACTTCGATGAGATTATACCACCCAATTAAACACTAGGTCTTTTTCAATGATCTTCTTCCCAAGTTCAAGCCTGATATTCGAGTTGGCATAAAGAGTTAAAAGTAGTTCGCCTGCCTTTACTTCACTTCCAGGCTGGACATGAAAATATGCACCAGCCTCTTTAATTCTTGGGTTTCCCAGGGCTTTCGCCACCTCAAAAATCCTCTGATTATTTATTGATTTGATCTTGCCACTTCTTTTCGCCTTGTATTCATATACCTGACCACCAATTTCAAGGTTTTTTGAGCTTACTCCAGAATCACCACCTTGATTTTTGATTATTTCCCTTAATTTAGCAAACCCTCTTCCATCCAAGAGCGTCATTTTAGCCATTTCATAACCTTTTCCAGCAACTGCCTTGCCAACAAGTTCTAATAATTCTCCCGATATCCTAAGTGCCTCTTCCTCAAGCTGGATGGACCTTTCCGGGGCCTGCTCAAAAACTCTTAAAAATTCACGGCATTCAAGTGCAGGCCCAATAGCAAACCCATCGATTCCCGAGACATTACGCTTGTGTATTAGAACTTTAATACCAAATTCCCGACCTAGTAATTCAAACATATTTTTTACCTGTTCAAACTCCTTTTCGTCAATTTTGGCACCCTCTCCGACCGGAACATCGAAAATGACATGATTTACGCCTTGAGCAATTTTTTTAGCGACTATACTTGATACAAATTTATCAATTGATTCTATTCCTAGAAACTTTTGTATTTTAATTATCTTATCGTCAGCAGGCGCTAAGTTCAGACTGCCACCCCAAACCATAAAGGCACCTGATTTTTCTATCATTTCCTCTAATTGTTTTCTTACAAAAGACATTGGCATGATCACTTCAAGCATATCTGTGGTGGCACTTGCACTAGTTATGGCTCTGGTCGATGTGTTTGGAACTATGACACCGTTCGCGGCAACTATTGGGACAACCAGAGGTGTTATACCTTTTCCACCAACACCCCCGATAGAATGTTTATCTGCAACGATTCCCTCAAACTTTAAAATATCTCCTGTCATAGCCAGGGCTTTTGTCATTAGCAGTATTTCTTTCTGGTTAAATCCCGGGCTATAACCGCTTGAAATGAAATATGAGGTAAGAATATCGTTCAAACGACCATTTGATATATCAGTCATCACAGTATAAAAGTCATCATAATTGAGCTCTTCTCCAAGTAATTTTTTACGGATTATCTCAAGACTATCTATCTGCTCAAATAATTTTATTGTTATTACGTCTTTATCCTCGACTTTGTGTTTCTGCCAGATATCTTCATAAACACCAATTTCCCCTTCTCTGACCAAAGTTTCGCTAGTATCAACTGTCACTATTAATGGCTCGACCTGTCCATTCCAATTTATTTCAATTCTATCCCCTGCATTAACACCAATCCCATATTCATTAGCATCTGCTTCGTGAATAATGCAGATAAGCTCATCACCTGAGTTAATGTCGAGTTTTTTTGCAGAAAGGTAAAATTGCATTTAGTTCTTTTATAATTAATTAATCTGTCCAGCTATACTTTTCATAAAGTGCTTTTTCAAGTTCATTTGCAGACAAAACTCCTGCTTCAGTAATATAGCCGGTAACAAGTTTCGCAGGGATTATTTCAAAAGCTGGGTTAATAATATTTAAGTCCTCCGGTGCTTGTTCCCAAACCTCTCTCGCAGGACGCATCTCAATACTTGGAAGAGCTTCTTGCGTTTTTGGGTCTAATTTCAACAATGTAGTTAAAACATACAGTTTATCGTTCCCCTGCTTAGCAGCAAGTGCAATCTGATATGAACCCACTTTATTAACAACCGCTCCACCTTTATGAATTTCATCACAACCTATGACAACAGCTCCAACTGGTAAATATCTATCATCAACTATAAATGATGCACTTGCGGAATCTACAATCATGGTCACATCCACCCCAGCCTTTACCAATTCTTTAGCTGTCCTTCTCCCCTGATATAATGGCCTTGTCTCTGTTGCAACTATCTTCAGACTAGGTTTTCGTCTTGCCAAAGCTATAAGGGCCTGCGTAGATGTTGAGGAATGGCAATGAGTGAGTATTACTTCATACTGGTCTAGCTCTTCTACCGCATACTCTTTTATTTTTGATTTCGCCTGATCCAAAATTACTTTAAATTCCTCAATTGAGCTCAGAATTTCAGCAAGCACATTATTCCCCTTAATACTACTTAACACGAATCTAACTGCATTTCTGGCAAGTGGTTCATTATCCCTTGTATGGCTAAGAGAATAACCAACAGTTTCTACCTCTTCAAGAAGATTTTCCGTTTTTAGTTGTGCAGCCAACCGCATGCCTTCAAGGGTAGCTAAAGCTACATTAGTGGCACCTTGAACTTCCACCGAGCCTATATCTTCCTCAAGTTTCTGTATTTGCTCACGGATGACTTTATTGTCTTGTTCCTTTTCCTGCATAATAAAACACTAGATTAAGTAGAAATATATTATATTCAATTTAGTTTAGACAGAATAACAATAAATTTCAACTAGTCAAGTACAATTTCCTCTTTCCACTCTGGTGCGTAAGCTGAATTTTTTAAATTCTCTTTGTCGATAAACGCGTCCATTCTTTCTGTTTCAGCGTGTACAAGGAATATTTTGCGTAAGTTCTTTTTGTCGAAACGATTAAGCCAGAGTGTCAGATCTTTATGGTCAGCGTGAGCAGAAAAACCAAGAAAATCTTCAATTTCAGCTCTAACTGGGACACTCTTTTTGTTAATAGTTACACTTTTTGCACCACTTAATAACTCTCTCCCGAGAGTGCCCTCAGCTTGGAAACCAACAATTAATACGCCATTTCTAGGATCTGGTAAATATTTATTTAAATGACCCAAAATTCTTCCACCTTCACACATTCCACTTCCAGCAATAATAATTGAACTCTCAAACTTAGAACGTGTCAGTTTTTTAGGATTTCTGATAAATCGCAGTTGTTCGAATTCAAATAGATCTTTTCCAAGAGAATTATTCAAGAAAATACTATGTGTATAAACCTCAGTTATCTTCTGAGCAAGCGGACTATCCAAATTAACCCCCTCAAGTTTATTAATTTGCTTATCCTGGTAGCTTTTTTTCAAAGTGTACAAAATCTCCTGTGTTCGCTGTAAAGCAAAGGCCGGGATAATAACATTACCGTTTCTATTAAAGATGTCATTAATTGATCTCTCAAATTTCGCAATCGTCTCTGCCCTCTGCTCGTGATAAATTCCACCATAAAGCGACTCCATGATCACAAAATCTGCGTTTCTTGGGGCAAGATCAAACGGTTGTAAGAATGGATGCTCTGATCTTCCTAAATCACCAGAGAAATAAATAATCTTACTATCTACCTTGCACATGATACTTGCTGCACCTAAGGCGTGTCCTGCCCTTTCAAATTTGACAACAACTCCATCAATATTAACTTCGTCGTCAAACTTCACAGGCCTAAATAACGCAATAGTTTCCAGAGCATCTGTTGTATCATATATCAACTTACCTCTACTCGGTCTCCATCTGCTATCTCTAAGATTATTTTCCTGAATTTTAGCAGAATCCAAAAGAAGGTGATAAGCGACTGCGGATGTCTCATTTGTCAAATATATTGGACCACGAAAACCATGTTTTACTAATTTTGGAAGCAAACCAATATGATCAATATGTGCGTGCGTAATTAATACAAAGTCCAGCTCAGCAGGATTAAAATCATATGGCAAATAATTTCGTTCTTCCACATCAATTCCCTGGAACATACCACAATCGACCAAAAACTTTTTTTTATCGCTACTCACCAAATAAGATGAACCTGTTACTGTCCTAGCTGCACCCAAAAATTTAATTTTAATCATTTTCCATTTCTAATATTTTAAATAAAGTTCAAGAATACTTTTCCTTCACTATTTGAAGCAATTTTTCTTTTGTGTTATTTTCGGGATTTTCCATGACATCTTCAAGCAGGTCCGAAAGTATCTCACCTATCTTCGGTCCTTTTTGAACACCGGCGTTTATTAAATCATTCCCGTTTATAGCAAGATCAGTAATTTTGAAGGCTGAGTCTTCAGCCATTACCTTTGCAATCCTCTCCTGCAATGCCTTGATCTCATAATCAGTAAAGTTACTTTTTGGATTCGCAGTAGCATCAGCAATTCTAAGCTCAATAAGATCATTAAGGTTATCAATTCCTCCAACCCTCGCTATAAATCGCCTTACTGCTGCATCAGTCCACCCTCCCACTATTTTTTTTGTATTACCTTCTTCTCGTAGTCTTTCCAGATGCATCTTATCTATCTTTTGTTCATCAGCATTTTTTCTCCAATCAGCGGAAGGATAATAGAACATATGATGCTTAACTAACAATGAGGTCCTTTCTATCTCTTTATTTGAAAATTTCAATCTACGCATTGCTTTTTCAGCAATTTTAGCACCTTCGATATCATGCTGATAAAAATGCGTTCCCTTATCGTCCTGACTGATCGTTACCGGCTTTCCTATGTCATGGAATAAAGCAGCTAATTTAACATCATCCTGCGCCATATCAACTACTTTCAAAGTATGAGTATAAACATCGTCAATGTGATATTCAGGCTGAACTACGCCTATGCATGCAAAAAGTTCCGGAAGGAACAATTTCATAATGCCGGTCTGTCGTAATAGGTCCAGACCAACCGAAGGTTTTGATGACTTGTACAGCATCTTTAATATCTCATCTCTAACCCTCTCCAGTGATATATTTTTTAATAAATCCAAGTTTTCGCTGATTGATTTCATTGTTGCAGGTTCTATACTAAACTCCATCTGACTTGCGAGCCTGCAAGCTCGGAGCATTCTTAGGGCATCCTCCTGGAACCTTTCGTCAGGCTCGCCAACCGCCCTGATTATCCCGTCAGACAAATCTTGCATACCATTAAACAGGTCCAACACCATTTCCTCAGGGACAGCACCTGGCTCATCAATCCTCGCAAGGTCTATAGCAAGGGCATTTACAGTAAAATCCCGACGTTCAAGGTCCTCTTTTATACTTTTGGTAAATTTAACACTCGAAGGCCAGCGCGAACCAACATAATCACTTTCTGATCTATATGTGGTCACTTCAACATTAAACCTTTCTCCTGATCTATCCTCCATTACAACAATTACCGTGCCAAATTTTGCACCTGTTGCAACAGTTTTAGGAAACAACTTTTGAATATCCTCAGGCAAAGCCTTCGTAGCAATATCAAAATCTCCTGGCTCTTTTCCAGTTAATAAGTCCCTGACTGACCCACCAACAAGATATGCCTCAAAACCATTCTCCAACAGGACATCGGCCACACGCTTAACATACAATGGAATTTTATCAGTTATTGTTTCGTCAATTTTCATAACTTATGATTTTAACAGAAAACTCGAAGGTAATAGCATCTAAATTACCTATCTCCCTAATTACATATTCACCCTGCCCTCAATTGCTTTGCGGATTGTCATGTCATCTGTAAAATCAATATCAGCTCCTGTGGTCAATCCTCTTGCCAACCGGCTTATTTTCACTTTATTTTTTAATTTCTTATCTCCTACTATTTCATTTTGAATATAAACTGCTGTTGCCTCACCTTCCATATTCGGATTTGTCGCGATAATTAGTTCAATTTCACTTTCTTCCTGGTCCTTTTTTAGCCGTTCCAAAAGTTCTCTTATCCTTATTTCATCCGGGCCTATTCCATTCATCGGAGAAATAACTCCACCAAGCACATGATAAAAGCCCTGGTAAGCACCAGCTCTCTCTATCGCGATCAGGTCCAACGGGTCTTCTACTACAAGCAATTTAGACCTGTCCCTTTTTTCATCTGCACAAACAGTACAAATTTCCTCCTCACTTAAATTGTAGCAAATTTTGCAAGTCCTGGTATTTATTTTTGCATCAACAATGGCATCTGCCAGATCAGTGTTCAACTCTTTTGGGGCTTTTTGAAGAAAAAATACAATACGAGCAGCAGATTTTGGTCCAATACCAGGTAATCCTGTAAGAACATCTATAAGGTCATTAATTTTTTTCGGCAAACTGTTCATAATTAATTGATTCTGCCCTATTAAATTAGACCCCGCCTAGCATTGATTTCATCTTATCAAGATCCATTCCCTTTGCCATTTCCTTTTGAACTTCCTTGCTAGCATCTTTGTGAGCTTGCTGAATTGCGTTAATTAAATCTTTTTTTCTATTTGGGTCCAACAGTTCATCAATTATCTCAATGTCTTCGATATTTTGAAGCCCATTGAGCACAATTTTCACTTTTTGATCTTTAGAAAGACCCTCAACTCTCAGTTTTTTCATCTCTTTTTGCATCCTTCTTGCTTCTTTTTGTAGCTTATAAAGCTCTTTCATTTGTCCGAAAGCCATGATTTTAAAATAAAAAGTAAAATAAATTAATACATTGTACTATTCTTCTTGAAAAATTTCCTCTACTATATCCTCATTGGACAAATCTTTATCAACAACATCCTCATCTGTACTTTTGATCAATTCCGGATTTACAACACAGGAAACATTAAGCTTAGTCTTTAATTGATCTTTTAGGATCCCACAAATAATCTTTCTCCCTGTGACAGACTCTATCTTTTGTTTATGGAACTTATATCCAACTTCCAAAACAAGCGTATCTCCATCAAGCTTCTTTAAGAGCGCACTTGATAGGAACGCGAACAGATGATGATTCTGTCCTTTTGATTTAGAAATAATTTCAGGCCATGCCTTCTTCACATCTTCAAATTTCACAATTGTATTAACTTTATCGGGAACTGATTCCTGCTCATCTTCTTTTTTCACTTCCTTGGGAGACTCTGTTTCTTCCTTGGAAGACACTCTCTCTTCCTTTTCCTTTTTTACTTCAGGTTCAATAACATGTTTCACAACAGAAGGCTTTACTGTGCCTTCCAGAGCTTTTTCTTGAGGCTTCGCTAGATTAAAAATAGCTATTTCTATAGGAAGTGTCTGAATTTTCGCGTCCTTTAACTTATAGTTAGCTTCGGAAAGCTCCGCTGCAATCTTTATAAGACGGCGCAGGTCTTCGCCTGATTTACCTAATTTATTTGCATAAAAACTTCTGATCCTGCGCCTAATTTCCTCGATTGATTGATCAACGAGCTGGTCCACGGCCAGGCCTTCTGAGATAATCCTGTCCATTTCAGCTAATAATGACTCTGTGTCGCCTTGGACCAACAGGTCAACAAAACGACTTACCAATTTACTATCGATCAGCCCGATTGTGTTCTCGACCTCCTGTAGAGTGATTTTTCTATCCTTTTTTACTTCCACGCTCAACAGTTTTTCCATTATGCTCTCACTATCTCTAAAACTTCCTCCGCCAAGCTCATATATCTTTGCACATGCATCCTCCTCTATCTCAACTCCTTCGCTCTTTGCTATCTGGGTAAGCTTATTAATTACCTCTTCCTTTGTTCCCAATTTCAAATCAAATCGCTGTACTCTGGATAAAATTGTTGCTGGAATTTTATGAGGTTCGGTTGTGGCTAGAATAAACATAACAAATTCAGGTGGCTCTTCTAATGTTTTTAATAATGCGTTAAATGCCTCCTTGGTCAACATATGCACCTCGTCAATTATATACACTTTTTTCTTTGCCTCTGCTGGTGCAAAATTTACTTTTTCTTTCAAATTTCTTATCTCGTCTATACCACGATTGGAAGCTGCATCTATCTCAATAAGGTCCATAAAGCTGAGGCTTTCAATGGATTTGCAAACCTCGCACTTACCACAGGCATCGCCGTTTTTTGGATGTTTGCAATTTACTGCCTTGGAAATTAACCGCGCTATGCTTGTTTTGCCTGTTCCTCTTGGGCCGGCAAATAGATATGCGTGACCTAGCCTGTCATTTTTAAGGGCATTAAGGAGTATTTTTTTAATATACTCGTGACCTACTACCTCATTAAAGGTCTGAGGCCTGTATTTTTGATAGATTGCTGTTGGCATTTTTTGAAATGATTGATTAGACGCCTTTACCTTTTAATCTGAGCTTTCTTGTTGCGCTACGTCGCCTTCTCTTTTGTTTAGCAAATTCTTTTTTAATCAAATGTCTTTCTGTAGTAGGTTTAATCCTATATCTTCTTTTTTCATACTCATCCGGTATATTTTCTCTAATCGCCTCTCTCCAGAGCATCCTAAGTGCCTGATCAATTGGCATATCATCATGAACAATAACTGACATTAAATATCACCTCCTTCAAATTATTAACGAATTAACTAATTAACTGATTAAATTTCTGATGAGATTATAGCAGAAAAATGGAAAATATAGATTATAAATTACATTATATCTTACAAAATCCCTCTAAAGAAATCCCCTACGAATCCGATCCACACGTCTTTGGCTATTATCAAAATACTGAACCCGATCAAAAATATAAAGGCAACATTGGCTATTCTTTCTTGTGTTTTCGCGCTCAAAGGTTTTCCACGCAATTTTTCAAGTGTTATAAAAAGCACCTGTCCACCATCCAGCAAAGGAATTGGAAGGATATTCATAAATGCAAGTGCAACACTAATAAGTCCTGTTAAGTTAATAATATTTTTATAATCCCGGTTAATTACAAGCGTGTTTAATGTTTCCCCTACTCCCCAGATACTGCTCACGGACTGAGAAGCCAATTCAACATCCTTTGTCTCAATAGAAATTTTCATAAGGTTATATAACGCGACAGGGTTATAGCCAAAGACATTGATTGTGTGTGCTACACCTGCAAGGTATTTATTATCTGAATAATCAAGCCTATACTGCGTTCCTTGAAGTGGTTTATTTAATGAAAAAGAAGATCCCAGTATCACCCCGTCCTTGTCTTCACCATTTAACTCGACCTTTTTATCAATAATTTCCCCATCCTCTGAAAGCACAGTAAATACCATTGATCTATTTTTATTATTCTCCAAAAATTCTATAAACTCAGTTCTCTTCTCATATCCTGCAGGTTCACCATCAATTTTCAGCAATATATCACGTGGCTTAATATCAGCTTTGTCAGCAGGAAATCCCTCTTCGACAGTTGCAAATATAATTTTATCAGTAAGAGAAGGTTCAATGTTAATATCATAGCCAGGCGAGTTTAATACCAAATTGGATTTAACCAATAACATATTGTCAAGAAAAATATACTCAACGTCAACCGGCTTATTTTCTATCCTATTCCAAATGGCAGTAAATTCATCGAAATCATTTATATATTCCCCGTCAAGTGAAATAATAATAACACCATAATGTTCTTCATCAAGAGAAAAACCTTGCTCTGCTAATTGCTTATTATAAACCTTTGCAACAATAGGTTTCTGAACAATCTCTGCGTCGGCCCCAACAAAAGGATAATCAGCTATGTAAACTAGGTCTGTCTTATAACCTAAAATAGATAGATACACTGCAAAAATAACAAATGCCAGAATCATGTTCATAGTCACCCCAGCCACCGCAACAAACAGCTTCTGGAAGTAACCTTTATTGTCCATGTTATCCGGGTCGTTTGGAATGATATATGAGAACATATATTTACGAAGTCCTGCCTTTTCCTTAGTAGTCAATTTATCTGAACTACCTATTTTCTTTAATATGCTGATCTTAGAACCTTTATCCGCACCTATACTCTCCAGCTTTTTTTGGTATTTCTCAATTTCGGACTTCGTAAATTTAGCTGGCCCTTTGCGAACGAAACTTGAAGGATCTTCATCTCCCAAAATTTTTACATAACCTCCAAAAGGAAGCATATTAATCCTATAGATCGTGTCTCCGCGTTCCCATGCTAGAAGCTTTTTCCCGAACCCAAAAGCAAATTCCTCTACCTCAACACCGATAATTCTAGCTGCGATAAAATGACCTAACTCATGAATAAACACAAGCAGGCCTATTATCGCAATTAAAATTAAAATGGTCAGCAAAAAGTCAATTAACATAAGATAGTATTTGCAAAGATATAGAAATAAAAAAGTTAAACGCTAAATAAAATTCAGAAGTACTAGAGCTGCATTAGTTCTGTTTCCTTTGCCTTAGACACCTCTTCAATTCTAGAATTAGCTGCATCAACTTTATCCTGAAGTTCTTTTTCTTTTCTTTTTTGCTCATCTTCACTCAAATTACCCGCCTCTTTTTCCTCATCAAGCCAGAGCATGATGTCTTTTCTTACCTGTCTAATAGAAACCCTTGCCTCTTCTGTCTTTTTTCCAAGTATTTTTGTATATTCTTCCCTTCTTTCTTGTGTAAGTGCTGGCATCGGAAGTCGAATTATCTCACCATCAATTGCCGGCTGAATACCGATATCGCTAGATTCTATAGCCTTTGCAATGTTGGAAATAAGGGATTTATCCCAAGGTTGAATAACCAATAAAGTAGGATCTGCAACGTTAACATTTGCTAACTGCTGCACCGGCATCATTTGTTCATATGCCTCAACTTTGATATCAGCTACTAATTCAGGATTAGCCCTGCCACTTCTGAGTTTTGCCAATTCTTTCTTAAAAAAATCGACCGCGTGGGAAAATTCCTGTTCTGCCTGATCTAACGTAATTCTAGACATAGAGCTTTTTATGAGAAGTAAAATTTAACTCTATTTTACTTAAAAACTCATCATCACACAACTAGACCGCAACTACTTGATGGTTCAGCTATTTCGAAGCGAACAAACCTCCCAATTTCAATTTTCTCTCCGATTGCTGCTAAAGCATCGTTCATTAGGTCCTTGATCTTCTTTTTGTCATCCTTAACAAAAGGTTGTTCAAGTAGCACTACTTCTTCATAATATTTCTGTAATTTACCTTCAATGATCTTTTCCTGCACAGCTTCTGGCTTGCCCTCAAGATCTTTTCTGTAAATATCTTTTTCTTTTTCTAGAACATTCTCAGGAATATCCTCTTTTGAAATATACTGTGGGTCACTCGCTGCTATGTGTAAGGCAATATCGTGGGCCAATTCTCTAAAACGCTCATTTCTCGCTGCAAAATCAGTCTCGCTATTTAATTCTATAAGAACACCGATACTCCCTTCGCCATGTATATAGTTTGCAATAAAACCATTTTCAGCATCTCTACCTGCTCTCTTTGCTCCTTTAGCAATACCTTTTTTGCGCAAATAATGGATTGCTTGTTCAGTATCACCTTTAGAAGCTTCCAGAGCTTCTTTTACAGCATTAATGCCTACGCCTGTTCTTTTTCTAAGTTCTTTGATTTGCTCTAATGTAATAGCCATAGTAAATTTAGTTAAGAAATAAATATAAATTAGCCTTTGGCTAGTAATTTATTTTCTTTTGACAGATTTTGCCTTCTTTGCCTTAGTGACTTTTGCGACCTTTTTTACTTTCTTTGCGACTTTTTTCACTTCCTTGGGAGACTTTGTCTCATCAACTTTCTTCTCCTTTTTCTGAGCTTCAACAGGTTCTGTTTCAACTCGTGCAGCCTCTTTTGCCTTTTGCATACTTTCAAAAATACCCTCGCCAGTTTTAACAGTTTTCTTCGTCACTACAGGAGCATGAACTTTTTCTTTTTTATCTTTGGGTAAATTCTTTTCACTTACTTTAAAGGCTTCAACTTCTAACTCCTCCGCCTCCTCAGCTTCTTCTTCTTTAGTCTTAACTATTGCAATCTCAGTTTTCATATAATCTTTGAAAACGTGCTTTACACCTCTTGATCCTACTTTATTTCCCTGTTTGACAGCTTTTGCAAACAAATCGAAATACAGTTTAATAGCTGCAACAGCATCATCATTTCCAGGAATTGGGTAATTCACCACATCTGGATCTGCATTCGTATCAACGATAGCAATAATAGGAACTCCCATTCTTTTAGCTTCTTTTACAGCATTTTTTTCATATTTTGAGTCAAGAATTATTATAACGGCAGGTTTTGACTGTATTGTTTTTATTCCTGAATAAAGTCTATTTAATCGCTCCCATTCTTTCTTCATACGGGATATTTCAAATTTTGTCCTTCCCTGGATGCCTATCTCGAAGTCTTGCTCTAATTTTGCCAAACGCTTTAAACTTTTTCGAATAAATTCGTAATTTGTAAGTATTCCTCCGACCCATCTATTTGTAACAAAATATGCACCTGCATCTATAGCAGCCTCTCTTACAATCTCACGTGCTTGCCTCTTTGTGCCTACAAACATAACATCTCCCTTAGAAGAAGCCTCTACTACAATATTTAAAGCAGATTTCAGATTATCATAAGTTTGCACTATATCGATAATATGAATATCTCCCCTCTGAGCGAAAATATATTTTCCCATCTTAGGGTTCCATCTTCTTACCTGGTGACCAAATTGCACACCAGCTTTCAGAAATTCCGAAATTTCCGGCAGGTCGAAATCGATTTCCTTTACAGGTGTAGATACTGAAGCAGGTTTTGTTGCACTTTTAGGTGCATTGTCTAATGCAGATTTTGTTACAGTTTCTGCAGACTGTTTTTTCTCTTTTTCCATAATACCTTGTTAATAAATAAACCGCCCCATCAAAACAAATGTTCAATCTAAATTGAACATCCCAGGTATTTTTGACGAGTGTTAAATTGATAGGAGGATTATAGCATAAATTTACAAGGGTTAAGTATACCCAACCGAGTGAACAATTGTGCCTTTATTGAAGCGATAATTGAGTAGTTCATCAAGCGCATCTTTTAAATCCTCGGCTTCGTTATGAAGCAGCCCTTTAATTTCAAATAATGTCTCCGATGAATTGGTCCTGTGGGCACCAACTAAGGCCCGACGTCGAGCCTTGTTTATATAAATATCGCCGATATCCATTGCGTTGTAAGTCTCCCTATGCTCCCATGCCCCGATAAACGGCTTATATTCTAAGGAAACACGATTTAAATAAATTTTGATTGTTAAATGAGTGAAAAAAACAGCTTTTGAAGTTTTTAGTTTATAAATCAAGGCACTACTATAGTCATACTGAACATTGTACTGCACCTGTGGCGCTCTATTAAACGATTGTTGTTGAAATTTCACCTGTTGGGCAGTATTATAAATTTGTTGTTGTGGTTGTCGGACTTGCCTCATAATTAATCATACTAACGCAAGTTATCCACATAGATTACCCTTGGATATACTTGATATGCAATAGTAATGACGATGTTATAAAAATGAATGCCGTGAAATGATTGATCTTATGTATGTAAAACGTATTTTACTCAACGCCCAGCTCTTTTTTCTTCAATTTCAACAATTTTTTATTGATACTCTTAAATTCTTTAATTTTTGGATAATCAGGATGTGCCCAGAATTCTCCAAAGCGGCCCTTTCTAAGGACCATTTTCTTACCGTCTTCTGCTTTAGGTGTATTCCCATAAATCTTTCTCTTGATATCAGTCTTGTACTCTAATGGCCGTGCATCTTTGACTTTAGGATAATCGGGATGTGCCCAAAATTTACCAAATTTACCAAATTTCAATAAATAATCACGTCCATCTTCGGTTTTAGGGGCTGACTCATATATTCCAAGAAATTTCGTACTTTTTGCCTGTTTCTCAAGATCATCTTTACTATTCTCCCCAATTGATAACATTCCTTTACACTTTGGCCATTTTGAACAACTATAGAACCTCCCATATCTGCCTAACTTTATCATCATTTTGGACTCACATTCCGGACATTTAACCTTTTTCGGAGCTTCCCCAAGAATATTGTAATCTTCCCTGGAAATTTTTGTTTCCTTAATCTTAAGCGTCTTTGCAAAAGGTCCATAAAATTCTTTAATAGTCTTTACCCACTCTTTCTTCCCATTAGCTATTGCATCCAGATCCTCCTCCATTTCCGCTGTAAATCCAAGATCAACAATTTCTGGAAAATGATCTTCCAAAAGCTTTGTTACAATAAATCCTGTATCTGTAGGGATGAAATACTTTTGTTCTTTTATTACATATTGGCGTGATTGAATAGTAGAAATAATTGTCGAATAAGTTGATGGTCTTCCTATACCATATTTTTCCAATGCCTTTATCAAAGTTGCTTCTGTATATCTTGCAGGTGGTTGTGTGAAATTTTGGCTGGCAACTATTGTTTTTGGAAATAATTGATCGCCTTTCATCAATTTCGGTAAAATTTCTTCTTTCGCAAGATCACTTAAAATTTTTAAAAAGCCTGGAAAAAGTATTCTTTGTCCTTTAGCTTCAAATAAGTACTTACTAATATTTATTGATACGTTAGTGAGTTCAACACTTGCATTTGATGCTTGAGAAGAAAGCGCTTTTTTATATATAAGATCATAAAGCTTTCTTTCATCATTCCCGGCCTTTATTTTGTCCGCTGTATTTGCAAATTTAGTTGGCCTAATTGCTTCATGTGCTTCCTGTGCTACTTTTGAGCGTGTAGCAAAGAAATTCGGCTTTTCCGGTAAATACTCAGGTCCATATTTATTCTGCAAAAATTTCCTTGCATCATTAATTGCCTGTCCACTCATACTGATCGAATCAGTTCTCATATAGGTGATCAATCCTGCCTCGTATAGTTTTTGCGCTACCTGCATTGTACGTTTTGCAGAAAAACCTAATTTATTCACAGCAAACTGCTGTAGTGTACTTGTCTTAAATGGTGGGCTAGGTCTTCTAACTGACGTACTAGTTTCGACGTCGTTAATTATCCATTCTTTTCCCTTTACATTATGTAATACTGCCTGAGCTTCACTCTTGTTATTAATTTTAGCTTTTTTTCCTGAAATTTTTACTAGTTTAAATTTTATCCCATCAGTTTTTTCTTTTTTTGCAGCATTTTCAATTTTTGCCTCTAAGATTTCCGATTTTTCGTCTTTATCTATTTCACTAAATATAACCTCAGTTTTTTTTGTAGATTGTTTTTTATCAAGATACGAATCTATGTTCCAGAATTCTTGAGATTTAAATTTGTCCCTTTCTCTTTCTTTGTCAACAACAAGTTTAACCGCAACCGATTGTACACGCCCTGCGGAAAGCCCAAACCTGACCTTTTTCCAAAGAAGTGGTGATAATTTATATCCTACCAGACGGTCCAAAATGCGTCGTGTTTGTTGCGCATTAACAAGGTTCATGTCTATCTTACGTGGGTTTTGTGCCGCTCTTTGTACAGCTGATTCAGTGATCTCCGTAAAAACAAATCGTTCAAGCTTTTTGCCTTTTTTTGTTTTGCCTGAAGCACTTATCACTCCAAGACGCTGAGCAACATGCCATCCAATAGCCTCTCCTTCGCGATCAGGATCAACTGCTAGGATCAACGTAGTTTTGCCCTTAAAAGCTTTCTTCAAAGCTGTAAGCGATTTCTGGTTTGTAATGATATATTCAGGTTCAAAATCAGCATCAACATCAACTCCAAGTTCTTTTTTGGGAAGGTCCGCAATATGACCTTTTGAGGCTTTAACCTCATAACCACTACCTAAATATTTTTTTATAGAATGCTCTTTTGAGGGCGATTCTACGACCACTAACTTTGACATTTTATTTTAATTAACGAATTAGCAAATTAACTGATTAGCGAATTAGCTGGTTAGATAATTCGTGTTTAAGTTCGCAACAACAAGTAAACGAATTCATTAATTCGCCATTAGCAAGTTAATCCGTTAGTTTGTTAATTGGTTAATCAGTCAATCAGTCATTATGTAATAACCATCTCCACGACTTTTTATCAGACCTTTTATTTCAAGCCTTGATAAGGAGGCTAACAGATCCTGAGTAGAGATGTCAAATAATTTCATTAATTTATCTTCGCTCATAGGTTCACGAGATATTTTTTTCATAAGCATTCTTTCTAAGTTGGGCAATGATGAAAATTCACCATCTGCACCACCATCAATCCTAGGCGGAAACATATGTTTAATATCATTTATTATATCCTCTGCACACGTAATTAATTTAGCCTGTTCATATTTAATAAGATTATTACAACCAACTGACATTTGTTGAAACGCACTACCCGGGGTAGCATACAAAAGACGACTATTATTGAAAGCACTATTACCTGTAATTAACGCACCACTACTCTCTCCAGCCTCTATAACAACAGTAGCTAAGGAAATCCCTGCAATGATGCGATTACGCACTGGAAATAGCCCAGCAGTTGGAGATACACCAGGCGGATACTCCGACACTACCAAACCCTGTTTAAGAATTTTTTTATAGATTTCCACATTATTACTTGGAGATGGTTTATCCACAGAAGAAGCCAATACCGCGATAGTCTTTCCTTTGCAACGTAATGTCTCTTCATGTGCCAACTTATCTATTCCAAATGCCATTCCGCTCACAATACATAAACCTGCTTCAACCAATGGGCCGATCAATTTTTTGATCATTCTCCTTCCATAATCCGTATTAGCACGTGTTCCAACAATGGAGATACATCTTCCGAAATCTATCGCCTTGTAATTACCTTTATAGTAAATAACAATAGGAGGATAATTTATTTGTTTCAGCCAATGTGGATATGTCTGTTCTTTATAAGAAACATACTTAATATCCAAATTTTCAAGCTTTTTCACAAATTGTTCTATATCAATCTCATAACACTTCCTTCTTATGTTCTTAAAGTAATCTTTATACGATTCATTCACATCTTTTGCTGATTTGTTCTTCAGGAATGCCATCGCACTATCGAACCCATCCATAATCTTCTGGAATGTTTTTGGCCCAAGTCCATCAACAAGCGATAACCTCAGGCAGGCGGTTTTCTCTTCATCCATCATATAAAAACATAACAAATACATATATAAATCTCACACTGGATAAGAGGATAGCAGGAAGTTCTTAATTAATCCTGAATTTTTTCTGAAAAAGTTCTGAATTTTAAATTTGTGAAGTTATCTATACAACCACCTAATGAAGTCAGCCATAACAGGTACAGATTGCCATCCACGACCACCTTCCTGCATATGCACAACAAAACTGTATTCCTTGCCATCATAGGTAAATCCGCCAGTCGCCCAGGAGTGTGCACCATCAACTTTTCTTCCATTCCTATATTCTGTTGCGTCAGCAGATCCAGTCTTAGCATATGGCTCACCGGGAACCCCCCTTAACAACCACGCACTACCGTAATCACCATTCACAGCATAACGCATACCTTTTTTGATCAAATCAAAGTTTGACTTACTTACACTAACCTTTCTCACTTCCTGAGGCTCAACTACATCAACGACCCGACTTGATTGGTCCTCCACTCTTTCCACCAGATTTGGTTTGTAAACACTTCCACCATTACCAACAGCTCCGATCATTGTTACCATCTGAATAGGTGTAGCCGTTATCAGGCCCTGACCAATCACAGTGTTACATATATCCGCCAAGTACCACGGCTCTTTTTGGAGCTTTTGTTTAAGTTCCGGGCTGGCCATAGTTCCGGCCTGCTCTCCCGGCAGATCAATACCAGTTAATTTCCCTATTCCAAATTGATCGGTATATTTAATCAAAGTCCTGATCCCATTTGCCTTTTCCGTCATGGCCAGCCCGGTCTTACAAAAAAATACATTACTTGACCTTCCAAGACCCTCCACCACCGTCATTGTTCCAAGATAAGCGTTATCAGCTTCACATAATCTATATAAAGGAAGTTCAACACAACCAGATTCAAAAGTCGTATATTGATTAATTACATTCTCCTGCAATGCAGCAGCAGCTACCATCGGCTTAAATGTCGAACCAACCGGAAGCTGTACAGCGATCGCACGATTTACTAATGGGGTCGACTCATCGTTATTCAATTTCGCAAATTCGTCTGCACTTATACCCCTAGCAAACAAATTATTATCATAAGTTGGATAATTCACAATAGCCTTCACATCCCCTGTATCAGTTTCCATAATAACCGCAGCACCTGCAAAAGCATCCACCTGATCTATTCGTCTTTCCAAAAGCTCATCCAGTTTTTTCTGCCAGTCAATATCTATTGTAAGAACAATATTATCGCCACTTGCCGGACTTTCAGATATATATTCTTGCGTAGTATCTTTGAAAATATCACGCGTTTGAACGCTTTTCCCATCTTTCCCTCTCAAAATACTATCAAATGACTTCTCCACACCTTCTTTTCCAATATTTGCATTTTGATCAAGACCTGTATCTTCTACTTCCTTTTCATTAATATCAGAAATATATCCAAGAATATGAGAAATGCTATCACCATATGGATAGCTTCTTCTTGGGGTTTCAAGCGTATAAACTCCGGGGAAATTTTCCTGCTCTAATAAAATATCAATATATTGATCGTAACTAATATCATTAGAAAGAGTAATTTTCGCCTTATCAGTTCTCTTTCCATCCTTATCGTATGTGTTGATCAAATAAGTTTGATAAAGTTTTTCATCATTTTCTCCGAGAATATTGGCAAGATCTTTTATAATCGCCTCTTCCTCATCCTTGTGAGACTCTGTCTCATCAAGTTCTTCTGGAACTACATAAACAGAATATGCTGGTATATTTTTTGCAAGAACTTTGCCATTAATATCATAAATTACGCCTCGTGGAGCCCGAATAATATCTTCCTTATGACTTATATTCCTTGCTCTGATAAGATTTTCTTCCCCATTCACAATCTGAAGGTCAAATATATTTACAACAAGAAAACCAATTACGAGAAGCATTAAAAACCATAAATAAAGGGACCTCCACCTTAAATTAACCTTTTTATTATTACTTGTTGACTCAATTATAAAATTCATTAGACTTTGATAGAGCGCTCCTCTTTTTTGCGAGAAAGAGCCCAATAAAAAGAACTGGCAAGGACAATACTAATTATAAATCTAAGAACAATCGCAGGAAAATCAGACCTAGATCTATTCACAATTTCCAACGAGTATATTAACACTTGATTGACTATACAAAATATCACTATTGTAATGTACGATCGTTCCTTCATAAGTACCTTCACAAACCTGTTCAAAACCTCCAGGATAATAAGCGGGACAAAAACAAATATCGCATATACCCCAAGCCATCTCCCAATAATAAGATCCAGTAATATACCCACCATAAATCCCCAATAGATCAAAACTTTAGTGCTAATTTTCCCATTTAGATAAAAAGCTATGAATAGCGTTGGGAAAAAATCGACAGGTGCAAATAATCTTGTATGTCCAAACAAAGACTCCCATAAGATGACAAAAACTGTAACTGTTATTAAATAATTAATCTTCATGTTTCAATATAAAAACCTCATTTAAACTATTAAAATCAATTTCATTTTTAATTTTAGCTATTTTCGTAGTGTTTGATGCCTGAGTTTCGATCTTTTCTACTTGACCAATATATAGACCCTGAATATAACTACTATTTTTACCTGAAGTAAAAAAGTCATCACCCACCTTAACATCACTATCTATCAATATTTCCTCAATTTGTAACTCGCGTCCCTTCTGAGATCGCAAAATACCCTTTACACCTTTTTCACTTACAACAGCTATCTTGTTATCAGGAGACAGTATTGTTTTTACGTCGGACGTATAATCATTTACATCGATCACTTCGCCTATCGCGAACATATGAAAGACAATTATGTCACCTTTTTCCACACCATCCTTGGAACCTTTATTTATTTCCATTACAGACGGTTCTTCTTGTTTATAGCGAACCACATATGCTGGTACCAATTTGTATTTCGATTGAAAATCCCCGGAAATACTTTGAATTTGGTCATTTTTTACTTTATTTGATTTTAATTCTTGTTCCAATCTTACAACCTCTTCGCGTAATATTATTACTTCATTTTTTTGTTGGTCCCTATCCTTTTTCACTGCGGCTATATCAGAGACTGTTTCAAAGACATCGACAACTTTTTCCGCCTGTTTATTAATTTGAGACCTGTATCCAGATTGCACCCCCTTAGTAAGTGAATATAACTTATCAAAAACTCCAACACTAGATGCCAGGATAAAACCTACTGCCACTATTGATAATACTGACAGTTTTATAAAATTATGATCAATATTTTCACTCGATGGCCCCATTTAATACGTTAAAAAAGATTAAATCTGCAATTAAATCCCGTCTTCTCCGCTGATTTGGATCCTTTCGAGCAAATCTATTTCCGAGAGAAGTACATTCGCTCCTCTCACTACAGCGCCCATTGGATCTTCTCCAATGATAACAGGTGTGTTTAATTTTTCTTCGAAATATTTATCAATCCCTTCAAGCAAAGCTACCCCTCCGACTAATGTGATTCCCCGCTCAAGAAGATCTGAAAGTATCTCGGGAGGGCTCTGTTCGAGAGCTTCTCGCGCAGCTTCAGCAATTTTATCAAGGACCTTAACAATAGCTTCCCTTACTTCAATGCTACTTATTTCTATTATCTTTGGAAGTCCTGTGAGCAGATCACGACCTTTCATTTGCGCAGTGGTCTCTTTTTTCATTGGTGCTGCAGATCCAATAGCAATCTTTATATCCTCTGCCATCTTGTCACCGACAAGTATATTATATTTATGCCTAGCGTAATTAACAATTTCCTGGTCTATTTCATCTCCAGCTATGCGAATTGTATTATCAACTACTATACCTCCAAGTGAAATAATTGCAATGTCCGTGGTACCACCACCTATATCAATAATCATAGAGCCTGACGCATCATCAATTGGAATTCTTGCTCCAATAGCAGCTGCCATTGGTTCTTCGATAATATATGCTTTACGGGCTCCTGCTGAAAGTGCAGCATCAATAACAGCCCTGCCTTCTACTTCTGTTATTTTTGAAGGTACACCGATTACGACACGTGGCTTTGGCATAGATAACATTCGTGGAAATTCTTTGTGAACTTTTCTAATAAAATATCTGATCATCGCTTCCGTACTGTCAAAATCTGAGATAACACCATCCCTCAAAGGCCTCACTGCTACTATGTTTGAAGGAGTCCTGCCTATCATTCTTCTGGCTTCAGCACCAACCGCCATGACCTGACCATTTTTTTTATTAATAGCGACGACCGAAGGCTCCGACATTACCACACCATGGCCTTTTACAGCCACCATAGTATTAGCAGTACCAAGGTCTATGCCTATATCATGAGTAACTAAATTCCAAAAGCTGCTGGCAATAGTCATTTAGAGAATTATTAAAAAATTCCAAAAATTCAGACAGTTTATATATGGGCTAATTCTATCATTTATTGCCTATCACATGGAAGTTTGCAATGGAGTATTTTTCATTGAAGCGTCCTTCGTTTTGTCTTGCCTTTTTGTAAGCTTTCATGGAAACTCTGATTGTCTCAGTAGAGCCTTTATCATTGGTAACTTTTATTTTACGAAGATTGACCTCCTGCTTTTTTGACTTTGCAGGGGCCTTTTTAGACCATGGACCAGAAGTACCACCGGCTTTACCAGCCCTGTGGCTTCGGGTTTTTCCAAAATTTGCTGTTTTGTGACTAATTATACACATCTTCATGACAATATGGATGATACTATATTTTAGAAAAAGAGGCAACAAGACTATTTTTTACTTCTTATATATTTTTTCTTTCTTCTATTAGGCGCTCCATTTCCTGGTTTATATTCATCCCACTCCCCATTACTCGCCTTTTCCAATTCAACACGTAATATTCTTAAAGCTTGACTCTCATACCTTCTGACCATCTCGCGAGATCTTTTAATTTTTTGGCCTATTTCTTCGAATGACATTCCTTCTCCATAGTTACCAAAATACCTTAAATTTAATACTTCTTTATATGGTTCCCCCATATTATTTATTATCTGCTTCATTCTTTCGATAATCATCCTATCTAGAACAATCTTTTCGGTCCTTTTCTCTTGATCTTCGATTTTATCAGCTAGCGTTCTATCACTTTGATCCGGTCGTATAGGAGCATCCAGACTTAACTCTGAATAATTCTGTCTGTAAAGTCGCAACAATTCCCTCGCATCGTCTAATGCAATTCCAAGTCCTACAGCTATCTCTGATGCTTCTGGTTTATATTCTTTCTCACGCTCAAATTCCGTCATAAATGCATATAAATCAGAAAACTTTTTATGCATATGATCTGGAATCCGCCTATGATAACTTCTAGCTTTAACTTCTCGAGAAATCGGTTGTCTAATATAATGACTCAGATAAGTAGATAATTTTGTTCCTCTTGCAGGATTAAATTTTTCTATACCCATTAAAAACCCGACATTCCCATACATAATTAAGTCTAAAAGAGGCCATTTGCTTGCATTTCTAGGCATATCATGATTTCTCATATATTTAGCCCAATAAACGACTAAACCACTATTAGCTAAGACTAAAATATCTTTTGCCCGCTTTAATCTATTAATACTATTTTGTAAAAATTCCATGTCATCCTCTGGTAAATAGGTATATCTACCTTCATAGAATAATTTATCCAGCCTCTTAGCAAGATTCCCTACCCATACTGCATGTGCTAAATAATAAATTTCTGTTGTTTTCAATGCTTCCTGGGAAGAATCCTTCATAAACAAATTTAATATATCTACACCTCCATCATCATCATAAAAACCATCATAATTAGGATTTTTTGCTGATAAAGGGATATCAACTTCCCAATACCCATTATCTCTATAGTTTTGTTCTCTTTTATCTAACAAACGATCAGTAAAGTCGAAATTTCGAACAAAAACTATTGATAATGCAGCCTTAACATCCTCGTCATTCCATTCTTTTAAAGAAAGTAGATAGCCAGCACCATCAGGTCTATTGAAAAAGCTATTAAAGAATATTTGTTCTTCTGGGTTTAGTTCATCCTCTATTTGAAGATTCGTTATTAAATCTTCCGGAGTTTCTGGAAATTCTACATCTACTTCATCCACCTCAGTATATTCTGGGAATTCTTGAAGCATACTATTTTACCTTATTTACCTTATGTAATTTAGAAGCTAATTAAATTTTTACTGACTGGAATGGTATCCAAAAGCTGAAGGTGGAACTCGAATCCACGACCTTTCCCTTACCATGGGAATGCTCTAGCCAACTGAGCTACTTCAGCACCGTTGGAAAATAAACAAAGCTGAGAGCGAGACTCGAACTCGCGACCGACGGTTTACAAAACCGTTGCTCTACCAACTGAGCTATCTCAGCATTCAACGATCACTGAACGCTCGGCAATTATAGCTTAAAAATACAATTAAAATCCAGCCAATCCTATCATTAACAAAAAGCCCCACACGGAGTTTTGAAAGCTAATTGGGAAGCGCAGAGAACAAATTGGTTGTCCTCAATCTCGACTCCACAGAGCCGGGATGATTTTATAATTGCTTGTAGGCTCAATTAAGACTTTCAATCCTCATATGTGTGAGGCAATTTATTATAACAGAATCCTTTATATATCTTCCACTATTTTTATTCTTTTTCAACTATTTTATGATTATTCTTCATTTTAGTTTATAATTAGGTCGTTAGTGGTGAATTAACTTTATTAATAGAATATTTCAACTATGCAAATAGAAGGCAGAAATCCGGTTCTTGAGGCGCTTAGAGCTGGCAGCTCTATTACCACCCTTTTCTTGCAGAAGGATATTAAAAGAGATGAACGAATAAAAGAAATTATCAAAGAAGCGCAAAGACATAATGTAGAAATGAAACAGGTTAAAAGATACCTGCTCGACAAAAAGAGTGAAACCGGCGTACACCAGGGTGTTTTGGCAGAAGGAGAAGACAGAAAAGAGCAAGATCTAGGTACACTATTAAAAGATAACGATCCTTTTATTATTTACATACGCGAGGCACTTTACGAGCACAATATTGGCGCGATCATCAGGACTGCTGAGTGTGTTGGGGCAACTGCAATTATCTTGCCGCCAAAGATCGAGTTAACCGCACAGATACGTAGGGCCTCCATGGGCGCTAGTGAACATATTCCTATTATCCGACAAAGCCTATTTCAAGCGATCAAGCTCGCAAGAGAAGCCAATCTAAAGATTATTGGCATTGAACGCGCAGAAAATTCAACCAATCTTTACCAGGCGGAATTAAAGAAACCATTGATGCTAATTATTGGCGGTGAGGACCGCTCACTCAGCAAACAGATCCTAGATAAATGCGACATCACGGTCGAAATCCCTATGAAAGGCAAGATCAACTCGCTAAATATGTCCGTCGCCGCCGCAATTGTAATGTATGAGGTTTTCAGGCAAACAAACACAATTTTATAGTATAATCAAACGTCAAATTTAGAACGTAGGTCCTTAGTGTCAATGGCTAGCACAATGGTCTCCAAAACCATTAGTGTGGGTTCGAATCCCGCAGGACCTGCCAGAATTTTATTTTTCTGATATAATACACTTTCAGCACTTAATTAGTGTAAAATATTTTTATGGCTAAGAAATCAGTAAAAAATAACAATAAAATAGTTAAGGTTCTTGGAAGACGCACGAAGCGCGGTGTTTCCGGAATAAAGGGCATCATTATGTCCATAATCTCTCTACCCAAGAACATATTCAATTTCTTGAAATCTGTAAGACAAGAACTTAAACTTGTCGACTGGCTTTCAAGGAAAAAGACTGCAAAGTGGTCAAGCGCAGTTATTTTCACAGCACTTGCTCTTGGCGGATTTCTAGTACTTGCAGATTTGATATTTTTCAAATTAAGAGATTTATTATTTAAAATATAATGGCAACTAAAAAAACAACAACAAAAGTAGTAAAAGCAACAAAAACTACTAAGGTAGCGAAAGCAAAGAAAAAGGAAAAGACAGAGTCTCGCAAGGAAGTGGAAAAAAAACCAACTAACGAAAACGCAAAATGGTATATTATCAATACCTACTCAGGACATGAGAAAAAAGTAGCTCAGTTAATAGGTGAAAAAGTCAAAGCTAACGAGCTTGAAGACAAAATAATTGATATTGTAGTACCGACGCAGGATAAAATAGTCGTAAAAGAAGGTAAAAAACGCAAAGTAGAAGAAAAACTTTTCCCTGGCTATGTGCTAGTTCAAATGGAGATGAACGATGATACATGGAGAGTTGTTAGAAATACAGAAGGTGTAACCGGTTTCGTAGGAACAGAAAAGAAACCGACCTCATTAAACGAAATCGAAGTGAAAAGTATTCTTGCATTTATGGATGTTGAACAGCCTGCATACAGCACAACATTTGCAGTAGGCGATGCAGTCAAAGTAGTTGATGGACCGTTCAAAGATTTCGTAGGTGCAATAAACGAAATTAACGAGGCCAAAGGACAGGTAAAAGTGCTCTTGTCCGTATTTGGACGAGAAACACCTGTTGTATTGGACTTTTTACAAGTGACAAAACTTTAAATTAATTTATAATTTTTTTCGAAATGGCGAAACCAGTAAAGACCGTAATGAAATTAATAATTGACGCAGGTAAAGCAACCCCTGCTCCACCGATTGGTCCAGCTCTTGGACAACACGGCGTAAATATCGGTGATTTTGTAAATCAATTCAATGATAAAACAAAAGATAAAATGGGCAATAAAATCCCTGTTATTTTAACCATTTATGATGATCGCTCATTTTCTATGGTTTTCAAAGAGCCTCCAGTTGCAGATATGATAATTAAGGCAGTAGGTTTAAAAAAAGGATCAGCAACACCTAACCTTCAAAAGGTCGGGAAATTATCAAAAGCTCAGGCTGAAGAAATAGCACAAGCAAAAATGCCTGATTTAAATACAACAAAACTAGAATCAGCGGTAAAAATCGTGCAAGGCACTGCAAAAAGCATGGGCCTTGAGGTCGAAGAATAATCAGTTAATTAGTTAATCAGTTAATTAGTTAATCCGTTAATTAAATACAATGAGCAAAAAATACAAAAAAGCAACAGAACAAGTGGATAAAACAAAAACATATTCTCTAGATGAGGCACTTGAACTTTTACCTAAAGTATCTACTTCAAAGTTTGCTGGATCAGTTGAATTAACAATCAACTTCAGATTAAACGAGAAACAGAAAAAGGAGAGTCTCCGAGGTAGTGTTGTTTTTCCAAATAGTTTCGGCGAAGGGAAAAAGGTCCTGGTCCTAACCGACAGTACTAAACAGGATGAGGCCAAAAAAGCTGGTGCTGATTTTATTGGACTTGAGGATCTTGTGAAAAAAATCGAAGGTGGATGGCTCGGCTTTGACGTTGCTATTGCTACACCAAGCGTTATGCCACAGATTGCAAAACTTGGAAAATATCTTGGACGAAGAGGCTTAATGCCAAACCCAAAAAACCAGACTGTTACTAATGATCTAGAGAAAGTTATCAAAATGTACAAAAGCGGGAAAAAAGATTTTAAAATGAGTGAAGGACAATCTATTCAACTGACAATTGGAAAACTTGATATGAAGAAAGAAGATTTAGTTGCTAATTTTGAAGCATTTTCAAAAGCAATCTCAAATAACTTAAAAGCCCTTGGCTCAAGCTCATTAAAAGCTGTATACCTAAGCCCAACCATGGGACCAAGTGTGAAAATTGAGCCTAGTACATTAGGATGAAATTTGTGCTATAATCCTTTTGTTCTAGCACATCAAAGACGGCCAGTACTAAGAAGTTTAAATCAAAAAAGCTAGCCTAGATGTAAACAAAAGCTCACTCAAATAGGAGCATCAATAAGTTTACAGACCGTCTTAAATTGAAAACAGACGGTTTTTTTTATTTATTTTGTTAACAAAACAACAATGTCACTTACAAAAGAAAAGAAAAAGGCATTAGTAGATAACTACAAACAAAGGGTAACCGAATCAGACGCTGTATTTATTATCCAGCCAAAAGGGGTTACACCAAATGAAGCAAGTGATTTAAAGAAAAAATTATCCGCAAGTAACGCGACATTTAATGTTGTGAAGAACACTCTTTTTAAGATTGCCCTAAAAGACGCGAATATTGATCTAAATTTAGACGAAGGTGAAAACGCAGCAATTTTTGCAAAAGGAGATTTTTCAGTCGTAGCAAAAGACATTGACGAATTTATTTCAGAAACAGAAGAAGCAGAATTTCGAACAGGTATTGTGCAAAATTCTGTAATCACAAAGGAACAATTTGTTACATTATCGAACCTTCCATCAAGGGAAGTACTATTGGCTCAAGTCCTTGCAACAATGCAAGGTCCAATTTCAGGATTTGTCAGGGTTCTTAATGGGAACCTTTCAGGATTTGTTAATGTAGTTAATGCTCTAAAAGAACAAAGGGCATAATGTTAATCAGTTAATCAATTAATTTATTATTTTATATAAAATGGCAGACGAGAAAAAAACAGAAGCAACAGAAGCTAAAAAATCAGTTGCTCTAAAAGGCGATTCAGCTAAAATCGCTGAGATGCTTGAAAAAATGACAGTTCTAGAATTATCTGAACTTGTCAAAGCACTTGAAGATAAATTCGGTGTATCAGCAAGCGCACCAGTAGCAGTAGCTGCAGCACCAGCACAAGCAGCAGGCAGTGAGGAAGTAGAAAAATCAGCTTTCGATGTAATTCTCACCGAAGCAGGCAGCAATAAGATTGCAGTGATCAAAGCAGTCAAAGCAGCATCAGGACTTGGCCTAAAAGAGGCAAAAGACTTGGTCGAAGGCGCACCAAAAACAGTGAAAGAAGCAATGCCAAAAGAAGACGCAGAAAAACTAAAAGCAGAACTTGAAGCAGCAGGTGCAAAGGTTGAATTGAAATAAGGGAGTTGAAAACAAATCAACAGAAGATTAGAAAGGAGCTGTAAAAGGCTCCTTTTGTTTGCCATAAAAACCTTATTAAGTGATCGACAAAAACATTCCTGAGTACTATAATACACTCGAAAATTAAATATTAGCACTAGCCCTATGGATAACTTATTGCCAGCCGATCTTATTGCAAACGGTGCAGTTCCGCAAACAACATTGATCATGATACTTATGTTGCCAGTCATAGGGACCATCCTAGGTATATCAAAACACGTCATAGGCTTCAAGTCACTTGGCCTTTATGCACCAATAATACTCACATACGCATATTTCGAGCTCGGACTTTCCTCAGGCCAGGATAATTGGTTCCAACAATTCTGGTATGGAGTCAAAGTAGGCTTGATCCTAACACTAATAGTTTTTATTACCTCTTATTTTGCCCATATAGTTACAAAAGCAATAAGACTGCACTATTTCCCGAAGATCGCGCTTGTCCTTACAGCAGTCGCAGCAAGTGTATATTTATTAATCATTCTAGCCGACCTCACAGACAAGAATACATTTCTCTCAACAGGCTTTTTACCGATAATATTGATCGCGACCGTATCAGAGCAGTTCGTAGGTGTTTTAGCACAAAAGAACCTAAAAACAGCAGCTTCCCTTACTTTCAGTACAATTTTAGTAGCAATATTCGCATTCTCCTTGGTCATTTACAATGACTTCCAGGATTTGATCATAAATCGGCCATACCTATTATTAATTACCCTTGTACTGAACGTGGCAGTAGGGAAATTTACCGGACTTAGAATTTCCGAATATATGAGGTTTAAAGATATTCTCAACAAAAAATAAAAATGAACATAATACGAATGTTCAAAAACAGAAAAAGGGTCCTTGGAATGAACGAAAGGAACTTGAACTACATCAGGCCGTATAACCTGTCAAGAGCGAAAGAGATTGTTGATAATAAAATTCTCACCAAAAAAGTCCTTGAAAAAGACAACATCCCTACTCCACCCATGCTGGCAGAAATAAGGAACTATGAGGAGCTGAAAAAATTCAACTGGGACACACTGCCAAGTAGTTTCGTGATGAAACCAGTGCACGGTCTGGAAGGCTCAGGTATTGAAATTTTCTATAACAGGGACAAACAAGGGAATTGGATAAAATCAGACGGGGCCAGGGTCTCAGTTGACGACCTTAATAGACACGCCATAGATATACTTGATGGCAAATTTGCCCTGCATAATCAGAAGGACCATATTTTCTTTGAAGAAAGAGTAAAAATCCACCCTGTTTTTAAAAATTATGCATATAAAGGAGCACCTGATATTCGCGTAATAGTCTTTAACAACATACCGGTAATGTCATACGTTCGCCTGCCGACTAAAGAGTCAGACGGCAAGGCTAACCTAGCAAAAGGTGCCATGGCAGCAGCGATTGATCTAGCCACAGGCACCACAACAACCGCAATTCTTGGAAAAACTCAATTAATCGAAACAGTTCCAGGCACAAAGCTCAGTTTAAGTGGATTAAAAATTCCTTACTGGGACAAGATCCTGAAAGTGGCAGTGCAAGCCCAAAAGGCAACTGGCCTTGGCTACGCAGCAGTAGACTTTCTACTTGATCGAGAACGTGGACCATTAATAATCGAACTAAATGCAAGGCCTGGCCTATCAATTCAAATTACCCATCGAGATGGATTGGGATGGAGATTGAGAAAGGTTGTTGGATTGAACATTACTACAGTAAGTAAGGGTGTCAGGATAGCAAAAGATCTATTCGGCGGTCAAATGGAAGAAGAAATAGAAAAAATCTCAGGTAAACAGATCATCGGGCACATCGAACCAGTCGAAGTAATTACACTAACAAAGGAAAAAATTCCCACTCTTGCCCTAATTGACTCCTCCAGACGCACAACAACAATGTATGAAAAATTAGCAAAACGTGCAGGAATAATTGACAAAGAGCTTGAATTCGATGACATCACAGTCTCAGACGTAACATTCAATCTAGGTGGGGAAATCATTACTTCAGATTGTCGTATAGTAAAGAAACCAGTTGGAGGGTACAATCTTCTGATAGGTCGAAAAGACCTTGGAAATTTCCTCCTTGATATCTCAAAAATTCCAACTGGAAAAGAAGCTGAGCGAAAAGAAGATCTTCTAACCGCACAACCTTTTACTGATCAAAATGTAATAGATAATGAATTAGACGACATTTCCAAACAAATTTCTATCATCAGCAATATCAGGCCAATTAATTTGGATCCTGAAAAGAAAAAATTTAAGAACGATACTGATTATAATCCTCGTTTTGAATATAATCCCATTAGTATTGATACTGACAGAGTATACAATCGCTTACTGCTGCTCCATCCTGACACCAGTTCAAAGGTCGGACAATTATTTGCAGATAAGATAGAAGAAATGAAAAAAGAAATTTTACTTCTTGAAGCGATAAGGGAAGACAATAAATTTCCTTTACGGTCGCGTAATTTGTATGGAATGCCTGACGATAAAATTTTTGCAGAGGCCCTAAATATTATTAAAACAATTACACCACCTCAATTAGATAAAAACGAGAAGATTTTGAAACAAGCGGAAATAGAAGAAATTCTCCGGGAAAGACTAAAGGGAATTGGATTTGAGGGTAAGATAGAATTCACACATGAAGGACCAAACAAGGCATCTGTTGAAAAAAGTGGAGATTTAATAAGGATAAATGCAGACTATAAATTTACAAATAAAAAATTGATAGGCACAATGGCCCACGAAATCGATGTACACTTATATAGAGCAATCAAAGGCGCAGGCAAACAACTAAAAATCTTCTCTTATGGCACAGCCGGATATATTGAAATTGAAGAGGGACTGGCTGTTTGGAACAAAGCAAAGGTACTCGGAAGCCAGCAACCTGTGCGGAATGCAGCGATTATGTACGTTAGTGCATATATGAACAATTTCAGCTCCTTCAATAAAACGTACAAATATTTGTGCGGACTTGGCATTAGTCCTCGCAATGCGTTTAGTTATGCATTAAGAAGCAAGCGTGGAATATCTAATACTGAAACTGCAGGAGCATTTTTGAAAGATCTTTTATATTTCTCGGGCTACTTAAAAGTTAATTCCATGACCGGCGAGGAAAGACAGAAATTGCTCGATAATGGGAAGACACATGTAATAATTAACGAATTAACTGATTGGCGGATTAATCAATGAGTTTATTTACCTGCTCTTTAAACTACCTTTGATCACATCCAGATGTTTTAGTGCCTCCCCTACTCCGATCACAACAGCATCCATAGGATTATCCACTATATGAGCAGGAACTCCAGTAGCTCTAGTGAACAGAACATCGATATTGCTTAAAAGCGCTGTGCCACCAGATAGTACCATTCCCCTGTCAATAATATCCGAAGCAAGTTCAGGAGGAGTTTTTTCTAAGACATTCTTGATCGCACCAATTATCTGGTTTAATACAGGTTTTATCGCCTCATTTATCTCATTAGCATTCACCAGGACAGTTGTTGGAAGTCCGGAATTAACATCCCTACCGCGTACTTCCATTTCACCAGGAGAATCAACTCTCACTGCACTCGCAACTTCCATTTTTATTTTTTCAGCCATCTGCTCCCCAATAACAACTCCTTTTATCTTACGCATGTAATTGATTATCTCTTCATTAATAGCATCTCCAGCCAGACGTTTGGACTCAAAAGTTACAATACCATTCATCGAGATCACAGCTATCTCTGTTGTGCCACCACCCATGTTCACGATCATGTTTCCAGTGCTCGTGCTTATCGGTAACTGTGCGCCAATCGCTGCCGCGATTGGCTCGGGTATCAAATAGATCTTCCCTGCCCCAGCCGAAACAGCTGCCTCTAATACCGCCCTCTCCTCCACCGAGGTTAGGCCTGCAGGCACGCTTATCATTACATCCGGTTTAAAAAACCTGGTCCTGCCAATAGCCTTATTTAAAAGAGATTTCATCAATGCTTCCGTCAGCCTGTAACTGGCTATAACACCCTGTCGTAATGGCCTTTTAGCTACAATATTTTCCGGAACTTTCCCAAGCATTTCCTTTGCATCATTACCAATTGCCACAACCTTTTTGTCATTTAGTGAAATAGCGACAACAGTAGGTTCCCGCACGACGATACCGCGACCTTCAACAAGTACAAGGGAATTGGCAGTTCCGAGATCGATTGCTACTTTTTTTGCCATAATAGTGAAGTTAAATTAGCCATATGATAAAATGCCTTCTATGCGAAAAAAAATCAGAAAAATACTAACAACAATTTTCATACTTTTTGTCGTAGCTTCTTTCGCGATAGTTACGGTAATAGTCATAATTATAGCACAAGGAGGTAAGGTTACGCCCGATGGAATTGAAAAAACCGGTATTATAAAACTAAATGTTCAACCAGATAAAAATTTAAAGGTATATGTTGATGATAAACTGGTTAGTATCAATGATTCTAAAATAGAAAACCTCAATACTGGAATACATAACTTAAGGATTGAAAAAGAAAACTACACTAATTGGACAAAGGACGTTGAAGTTGAAGAAGGTATTGTCAGCGAAATATGGGCATTCTTATTCCCGATTGAACTAAAGCTCAAGCAAATGACCTCCACGGGCATAGAAAGGGCCTTCTACTCCCCTGATGGTAGTTATGTTGTCTATATTGTGAAAAATTCCAACTCAAATAATAATGGCATATGGAAGCTGAAATTAACCCAAAGTACTTTTGGCCTTGTAGAAAATAAGCCTGAAAAAATCTCTTCGTTGAATAGCAAATTGACCGAAACGCTTAATAGTGAATATTCTGTATCAATATCGCCTAATAACGAACGATTTCTTCTACAAACGGATAAAGAACAACTAATTTACACTATGAATGGCAGTGATGTTCCGATCAATTTAATTGAAGTCACAAACCTCGGTTTAATGGCTGATAAACTGACCTGGTTCAGACAGGGCGATTCTTTGATCGCAGAAAAAAATAAAAGTATTTATGAATATAATATCAGCGATAACACGACACAATTTATTTACTCCTTTCCGAATTCCCCTCTTTATACAGTAAACGGACGTACACTAATTTTCAACACCGATCATAAATACTATTCTTACAGCAATAAAGAAAAAACATTACTTGACATATCTAAGACTGTTACTCTTCCAGAACCTTCAAACATTTGGCTGAGCCATAATAGCGACGAGATCCTCTATGTAAAGTCGGATGAACAACTCTATTATGTGAATACGAAGAAAACTATACTTCCTATTGGTGAATTTGATATTGTAGAAATTTCACCTAATGGCACTGCAGCAATTATAGAAGACAACCAGAATAAACTTTATGTATTCAGAAGTGAATATATTGCTCCAAAGGATAGTTTCACAACTTCTATTAAACTAATAAATGAAACTTTTTCCTCTGAAAACACTTCATACATATGGTCGTCTGACAGTTTACAAATTATTGAGAATCAAAAAACGAGTGCTGGCATTGAAGGCGGAAATACCAGCAGTAATGTTATAACAATTATTGATAAATACGGTGAAAATAAACATGTGATCTTAAAAACAGCACACATAATCAATAACGATTGCTATTTAGCAAATAACTCCAGAGACTTCGTAGTGCTACTTAGGGACTCAAATAACAAAGGGAATAACTTATACATGATCAACCTGATTGACTAAATCCGGCCACTTGGGCCGAATTAATTGGCGCAACAGCTTTGTTTGTAATATAATTCAAGGGTGATAAGAAGCTTGATATTGGATTTTACAGATTTGATGACCAACGGGAATCAAATCTGAGAGGAGAAATTATTTGTAAGCTGTAGTAATATTGATTTATCAATGTTACGGAAGCTGAAAAATAATTTCGACGAGGCACTGGTAGCTCAGTTGGATAGAGCAACGCACTCCTAACGCGTAGGTCGTGGGTTCAACTCCCGCCCAGTGCACTTTTTAGATACCTTCCCAAATTTGTCACCCAGCCGTCATTTGAATCTGCAAGTAAGAAATAATTTATACTCCTAAAGTAAGGCAAGGGGGTATCTAGATACCCCCTTTTTTTACATGTGCGTTTATGCAACGGGAAAAATATTCATATCCAAGAGGTGTCAGGAGGGGTATAGTGTCAGAATTTTAATTATTTCCGGACGGTGCCCACTTTCTTAAATTTATCATCTCTTCCCAAAATACCCCATTGCCTTGTGGACGTTGACATTGTATTTCATCAATTCCTGGCCGGAGAACCATAATTCAATCTCTTCTTTGGCTTCCTGAGGATTTCCAGAAGCGTGCACGATATTATAAAACGGTCGTTTTTGGTCATTTGCAAGATCAGCATTATCCCAGCTAAAATCTCCTCTTATCGTGCCCGCAGCAGCTTTTACAGGATTAGTTTCACCAACAAGTTTCCTCCCGATAGCAGCCGCTTCCGGGCCTTCCCATACCATTGCCAAAACCGGACCCATTGATAGGTATTCAATAAGCCATTTTTTCACCATCCTGCCAATTTCAACCGGATTATCTGTCCCAAGCTTTACAACCGGATCAATTGCCTTTTCTTTATATTCGCTCAATGTTCTTTTCCCAACCTTTTCCATCCATTCATTAGTATCGGGATAGTGTGCGGCACCCATATCCTCGCTTGCAGCAATAAATTCCAGGGCAACAAGTTTCAGTCCTACTCTTTCAAACCTACTCATCACTTCTCCCATAAGCCCTCTTGCCACCCCATCGTGTTTTATAATGATCAGGGTTTTTTCTTTTGTGTCAGCCATTTTGATTTAATTAACATATTAATTGATTAACTGATTAATTAATTAACTGAATTACCTGCCTACCCGTGGTAGGCGAATTTACAAAAATCTCCGCTTATTTAAAAATATCAAATGCACCCATATAATCGATCCTTTCATAGTTACTCAGGTCCTTAAATTTATCTCCAAACCAGTGTTTAATCTCTCTTTGTGCCTCCTCAGGTGAATCTGAAATATGAACAAGTGTCTGGAAAACTACTCTTCCTGATTTAACCGCAAGCTGCGGAGTATCATAGCCCCAATTGCCTCTAATTGTTCCTACATCGGCCCTTGTCGGATCAGTAGAGCCAGCAAGCTTTCTAACAATTTTAACTGCCTCATTTCCCTCCCAGACACTAATAACAACAGGGCCTGAGGTAAGATAAAGAACAAGTCCATCATATACTTTCTGACCAATTTCCTTTTTATCAGCTGTGCCTAGATCAGACTTGATCCTTTTCTCATCTCCGTCATAATTATCCCAAGTTTTTTGGCCCAACCCGGAAAGCCATTCACTAGTTCCAGGATAGTTTTTTCTTGCTTGTTCCTGGCTTGCCATGATCATACGAGCAGCCACAAGCTTAAGTCCAGCCTCTTCCAGTTTTGAAAATATTTTTCCAGCAAGACCTCTTTTCACGCCATCCGGCTTTATCATTAAAAAAGTTTGCTGCATGCTTGGGAAAACTTTTTCTTGCTTCGCATTTACTTGTTTCGTGTTTTTTTGTTTCATATTTTATCTTTCTTAAAACTAAATTTAAAAATAAGGCAGTCGCCTTATTTGATAATCTTTCGGTCTTTTAAAGCTCCAATGATCAATTCAGTTACTGCTTCAACACTTCCATTCCCATCGACCTGCACCCATGGACAGTAAATTTGTCCGCGTGCCATTTTTCTGAAAATTTCCTGCAATTCAATTTGCTTTTTCAGGCTTTTTTCAAACATATCAGGGCCTTCGTCATGCCCTTCCTCTTTATTTTTCCTGGAAATCGCAACTTTTGGATCAACATCTAAATATATAGCAAGATCGGGTACTGGAATTTCAAATTCCTCACCATATTGGATAAGTTTTTTTAACGGGACCTGCTTCATTAGCAACGACTGATATGCAATTGTAGTTGTGAAATAACCATCGCAGATAAAAAATTTCTTTTTGTTTCCAGCTCTATTTCCGGCCCCATTCCCAAGATAAGGCGTAATATTGTCAGTATAAAGAGTTTTGTCTAATAAATATGACAAGACCCAAGAAGCCTGATTCATTTTTGTTTCTCCTTGCAATGCAGGATGAATAACTGTTTCGTAAAATGCGTTATGTACTGGAAATTCAACACCTTTGACTTCAAAGCCCATTTTCCCAAGTCTATCTGAGATTTCAATTCTCTGATGACCCTTGCCACCGCCGTCAATTGACTCAAGTACTATGAACATATGTTCAAGCGTTTAAAATGTAATACTTTGAAGCTTTCTGTAAGGATTTTATATTTTATTTAAAAGGTTTGCAAGCAGAGCCATGCTTGCCAGTGGTAGGTAATTAATCATGGATTTTTATTTCAATCGGCTTTTCCAAAGCATAGGAAATTTTAGTCAAATACTCAATAGTCAGGTTCTGCTTCCCATTTTCAATCCTTGATACAGCAGGTCTGCTTGTTTTTAAGCGTTTTGCGAACTCAGTTTGTGAGAAGCCTTTTTTCTTTCTTGCCTGGCGAATTTCTTCTCCGATCTCATGTTCTATTTCCTTTTTTACTATCACGCTATAGCTTTTGTAAAACTTTTCATATTCTCTTCTTTTAGCAGGAGTATTAAGCATCCTAGCCTTAACTTCTTCGTGAGTATAAAATTTTACGTTATTTTTTATAAACATTGTTTGAGTATAAAATTTAATTTAGATCACTATATCTTTTTAAGGCTAACTTAATAAATCTTAACGGTATTTTCTGAGACTTTTTCTGAAAAAATACCAGGTTCACGAAATAATTTTTCTTATAATATGCTCCCAAGCCTCGATAAATCAATTTTAAATGCTTCACCCTTAATTCAAAAAGTATAGTACGCTTAATTTTTTTAAATTTCTTTTTATTTCTGGAATGGCCGTATATGATCAATTCATAAACTGTGGAAAACTTTTCTCTTATTTCAAATTCTTGTATTTCAAACTCTTCAAGAGCTTTACTATGATAAATAATCTCCATGTATCACATGTGATAATAAATAATATAATAAATTTTTATATCTTGTCAACTTATTCACTAATTCTCTTATTCATTTATTCGCTCATCAACCTGTAGCTCAATCCTTCCTGACTTATCTGTCCGATAAACTTCTACATCAGCTTCTTCCAGATTATTTAAAACCTCATCGGTTGGATGGCCATATCGATTATTTTCACCTACCGAGATCACTGCATACTCAGGCTTTGTCAGCTCTAAAAACTTTTGCGAGGTGCTTGAACGGCTTCCATGATGCCCTACTTTTATCGCATCCAGATCGTAAATATTCTCCGCAAATATTTTTTCCTCATACTTTGATGGCAGGTCCCCACCAAAGAACATACTGAATTCCCTAGACATTAGGACAAAGGAAATTGATATATCATTCGCGTCTTCTTCAAACTGTTTAAGCTCCATTCCTTCCTCCGGCCAAAGAATGTCAAAATATGTACAACACCCAAGCTGAAAATCATCCGAGTCGCGAAGTTCATAATTTTCAATATTATGTTCCTCTGCCTTTTTCTTGAAATTTTCATAAGACTTGGTATCATGCTCAATCGGATGATATACCACATTTTTCACATCATAATAGTCCAGTACATATTCCAGTCCACCCACATGATCCTGGTCCGGATGTGTAAGTATCACAAGGTCCAATGTCCGCTGCCAATAAGGAATAATATCCTGAAGTTCCTTCAAAACCTTTTCATCCGGACCCCCATCCACAAGTACGTATTTATCATCTTCAGTTTTAATCAGGATCGCATCACCCTGTCCAATATCCAAAGCATAAACTACAAGACCATTTTCCGGCGCCTTATTCAACAAATAGCTGAACACCAGGAAAATTGAAAAAATGATACCTAGGACTTTTTTAGAAGTCATTTTGAGCTTTAACATGGTTTCTAAATATAATTTCAAATATAATTATCACTATAAATATATAAAACGCAGCCGGAATCATTTTCCCAACACCAGGTATATCGACGCTCGCAAAGCTAAGTTCTCCAAAAATATTTATTGCCTTTATTACATAATCCATAAAAGGAATTACAAAATATGAAATTATTCTGCCGAGTTGGATGGATACAGTTGCAGTAATTAAATTTATCAATCCCAAAAGGCTTAACAAAGGTATTAAAGGCAATACAAATAGATTAACAATCAATGCCACTATTGAAAAGCTCTCAAAGTTCAACACTGTTATCGGGGCCGTGGCCAGAATCGCGGAAATTGTTGTTGCCATCTCACTCCTTATCTTCTTAGGAACTATCTCCAATTTAGCTTCGAGTGGCCTTGTTAGTGCAACTATCCCGAACATTGCTGCGAAAGAAAGTTGAAAACTAACAGTAAATAATGCGAGTGGATTTATTGCTAACAAAACCATAACTGCAATAGAAATGATCGACAAAAAAGAAGTTTTCCTGCCAATACCTTTACTAGCAAGCACCGCAAAACCCATTACACCAGCCCGAAACGCAGGTAAATTATCAAGTCCCACAAGCAACAGAAAGCCTGAAAGAACAATTATCGTAAGGCCGACAACAACTCTTCTAGGCAGCAATCCCGCAAGTTTAAGTACATAAACTACAATAATCGAAACATTAAAACCAGATACAGCAATTATATGCGTAGTTCCTGTCCGAGATAAATTTTCTTTAAAATTTTCAGGCATATTTGCTCGTTCTCCCCATAAAAGCCCGGCAACTAAAGAGGCATGTGGTTCTGGTAGTACCCTTCGTAATCTTTGCCCCATAGCAACTCTAAAATGCGAAAGCCTGGCATAAACAGAATCCTCATAACCAATCTTTTCAAAATCAAACACTTTGGAAGTATAAAAAATCCCTTGCGTGTTCAAATAAAATTCATAGTCAAATTCATCAATTTCTTGAGGTTGTTCCAGCCTGAATTCACCTGAGAGAATATCACCATAACTTAACTTTTCATTCCTATCTAGCTTAAGCAGAACTTTTCCATCAATCTCCCTATTCGTGGCAACGTAGCTCATATTGTACTGACCTTTTTCGCCATCGCTAATAATGGTAAGCTCATTTACACTGTTATCAAAATTTTCACGCACTTCTTTAATTTTCCCCTCACCATAAATTTGATCATAGCGTAAAACCCCCAGTATCATTCCAAAAGACAGGATAATCAGGCACAATATCATTTTCAACTGCCTAGTGAGCATCAGTATTGATAAAACAACTAACGGTGCAAAATTAATAACTTCTGCACCGTATCTCATCGAGACAATGCCAAAGAGCACACCTATTCCAAGCTGCAGCAACGGTAAATTTATCAAATAACTTGTAAGGAAATTAATTTGCCCGATCATATTTTATACAGTAATTTTGTCCTTTATCTTTTCAAAAGTGCTCTCCCCTATTCCGCTAACTTCCATAAGATCCTCTATTATGGAAAACGGCCTACCATCAATAATCTTCTCTGCTGTTGATGGTCCGACTCCAGGAAGAGTATCAAGCTCGACTGCTGTCGCTGTATTGATATTGATCAAAGCTGCGGTGCCTGTCTGTACAGCAGAACCCGAAGCACTTGAACTCGAACCTGTTGAAGCCCTTTCCTCAATCGACGGGATGTAAATTTTCTGCCTGTCCTCAACGAGTTCCGCCAGGTTCATCTCTTTATGCACATAAAGCATATCAGCCTTTTCACTGAATCCTCCTGCTGCTTCTACTACTTGCAAAATGCTACTCCCTTGCTCTACTTCAATTACTCCCGGGTTCTTGACCTGACCAGCTATGTCAACCAAAATCTTTCCGGAATTATTATCCACCTGGTTTAAACCTTTAACTTTCTCCAATTCTTCTTGTGTTAAAAAACGGACCTCTTCGCCACTTCCATTACTGGTCCGCTGAAATAAAAGCACTCCACTAATAACCGCACATATGGACAGGATTATCCCAACCGGGATTTTAAACCTGTCAATAATCTCACCAATATCTATCTCAGCCATGATAATAGCCATAATAATTAAAATTAACAGAGCGAAATTCAGCCCATACCAAGAGCATACCAGGAAGTTCTTAACGAATCATGAAATTTTTATGAATTTTTTCTGAATTTATTCACAGGACTACAAGCGGATTTATTATTTCAAGTTGAGAGAATTCTATAAAGTCTTTTACATTTCTTGTATAGAGAGTATTTATTCCATTTTCTATGGCAGTTTGAGCTAAATAATAATCAAATAATTTATTCCTTTTATTAATACCTTGTTTGGCCGCAAAACGTACGGCATTCAAACCTGTGAACTCAGTAGGGAAAACAAATTGCTGAATAAATTCTGAATAATACAATTCTATAATACTAGAAAATTTACTTAATTGACTTTCAGTTTTCGCTTGAGAGGAAAGAACATTGAATAGATCAAGCATAATCTGAGGCGTCAAAACTGCTAGACGCTTTTCAAACATATGACTTACAAATTTATTTGCGGCCTCATGGAAAGGGCTAAGTTGATCAATAGCATAAACATATATATTTGTATCAATAATTCCCTTTTTATATTGCATTTTTGTAAATATTTTCCCTCTTTATATCGTTTTCTTTGATACCTAACTTGAAAGTAGGTAGATTAATTTTGGCATCCATTGTTTGGTTTGCAAGTTTTTGATAAGGGTACATAAGCGCAATCTTCTTCCCACGTTTCATCACAACAATACTTTGCCCCCTTTCGAGGATTTTTACTGCGGTTGTTGCTTTGTATCTTAGTTCTGTGAGAGTCATGATCTCAGGTAATCTTTCGTGTTGCATATTGAAACGTATAATAAAATATACAGTTTAATATACAATTAAAGTTAATAATTAGTCAACACTATATTAGTAAGGAGTTTAGCAGAAAGTTCTTAACGAATCCTTAACAAATTATGAAAAAGTTCTGAATTTTTTACATCTTAGGCAAGGCAAGGATCAATGCAGAAGTAAGCAGGAATAAAATAGAAGACACCATTATTGTACTGCTAGTTTGTTCCCTATCAAGATCATACATCTCCGAAACTGCCAGAGTAAAGACTGCACTTGGCATAGCAGCCTGAACAACTGATGTCTGCGCTGCCACAGGATCAAGTTTGATCAGATAAAAAACAATAAAATACACAATCAAAGGAAGTAAAATTAATTTATTTGCAGATGCAAACAAGACAAACTTCAAATTTTTAACCCGGATATTTTGTGATAAATAAAGACCAAGTGTGAATAAAGCCAAACCTGTAGTTGTTTTAGAAAGTGTCACAAACGAATTGTTTATGCTTGGATGAATTTCTTCCAGGTTCACTCCAAGAAGCAGAAGTATTAATCCAGCAATTCCACCTATCACAATTGGATTTTTGAACAATGCTACTATCTCACCAAGTATATTAAATTTCTTATTATGCTTCATCACATTCAAAAGGAAAAATCCGAATACCTCTAAAATCGTTACTGCGACAATACTATGAACTACACCAAGGGTAAAATGTTCTTTTGAGTAGACACTAAGTAATATCGGCAATCCAAAATACATGACATTTCCATCAAGGCTGGTAAATAAAATACTTCCACTTGATTGTCTATTGACTCTAAAATACCTCAGGACAAGGAATAGCAATAGACACAGACCAACTAATATTGCGGTATTTACAATAATAAATTTAGGATAACTAGCAAGTAGTTCTTTATCTGATGTCGAAAAATCCAAAAAAACTGCAATAGGGATTGCTATATAGAATACAAAACGCATAAAAATTTTAGCTGCACTTGAATCTATCAGCTTTAATCTCCCAGCTAGAAATCCAATAAATACAACCAGAAATAAAGAAAGTAGAGTTTCAATTTGTCCCATAAATATTTATATAAACACCGTAATTCTATCCGATTTCCCTTAAAAATGGAAATTATATATAATTCACCGTATTAAAATATTAAAATTTCGAAATGTCAAAGATGCAGAAACTCGCACTTGTCACAGGTGCCTCAAGAGGAATTGGTAGGGCTATAGCATTAACCCTTGCACAAGATGGATACTCTATCAAAGTGCACTATAACCGAAATAAAGAAAAGGCCGAAGAAGTTGTCCAGGAAATAAAAAAGAAAGGTGTTGATGCATATTCTGTACAAGCAGATCTGACAAAACCTAATGAAATTGAAGAAATGTTTGAAAAAATCGCAAAACATACCGACACTATTGATCTTCTTGTGAACAACGCAGCTATGGACCATATGAAAATGATCGAAGACTATCCAAATGAAGAGATAAAAGAAGTAATAGATACAAATTTAACAGGTACAATTATCGTCACAAAACTTGCCCTGCCCTTTCTAAAAAAATCGAAGAATGCCTCTATTATCAGTATTGCTTCCAGGATGGGTGGACCGAAGACTATTGCAACAATTGGAGCATACGGTCCGTCAAAAGCCGGAGTTATAAAATTTACTCAGTGCTGCGCTTTGGAATTTGCTAAATATAAAATACGTGCGAACTGTGTCGCACCAGGACTAACCAACACAGACATGATCCATGAAGCATTTTTACTGGAAACTGACGGAGACGAATCTAAAGTAAAAGACATAATGGAAGATATGGCCAAGAAAAACCCATCCGGTCGCGTTGGTGAACCTCAAGACATTGCAAACGTAGTTTCATTCCTCGCATCCAACAAAGCAAGCTACATTAACGGCGAAACAATCGGGGTCAATGGCGGGAGTATATTAGTATAAATTTCGACCTACACTTCACTAATCACATCAAAACCCTTGTAACTGCCGATTTATTGAATAGCCGATGATTTTGATCTGGCACAATTCCTAGATTAATATGAAAAATCAGAAAAACCTCATACAGAGTTGGCCAGAAAATTTTCAAAAGTTATTTTCTCTCCTTTAGCCAAAGTTCTAGCAATTACGAAACATAAACTCCTAAACGCCGCACTTATCATATAATGTGGTCGCTCCATATATTTCATCAGCTCTTCCCTTTTAATTTCCAGGCCTTCGTTAATGTCATTCTCCTCTCTATAATCTTCAAGAGCAGAATCCCAATCATGTTGTATCATGCTATGTCTTCCTCTTACTTTGGGTATAGATATGTCCTCAAGAAACTTCTTCACCGTTGCTCTTAAATTAGAATTATGTATTTCCTCATCACTCATTCTGCAGTTTCCTGCTATAGCCTCAACTAGATATGTTATTTGGAGGTCGATCATGTCTTCGGTTATTGATACACTTTTCTCGTCAATTCCAAATGGATATTGTTCAAGATAATATGTTTCATACTCCCGACCTGATAGCAAAAACACATTACTTAATGCAATATTTAATTCTATCGCCAATGCCTTTTGTTTTTTATTTAATGATCCTAACCAAGCTTCTTCCTGTCTCTCATATCCTTGAGATGCCAGCTCTGCATCATTAGGTAAATTATTCAAATCTTGAGCTGTTGACAAATCAGTGACCATGAGGTCTATGCTACCGTCATTTTTTATAATCGGCCAACAATTCCCTGGATGCAATTCAAAATGCCCTACACCTTGTTCGTGCATATGCATTATCCTCTCAAATAATAAACGGATATAGTTTCCATAAATACCTGGATCTTTTGTATTTGTTCTTCGAATAAGATCTATGGCTTGCAATAAGCTGGTACGAATAGTATTAGAAGGCAATGAATAAGCCATCCAGCCCAATTCATTATGACTACTATGCGTCCCTGCTGCTAGTATTTCTAAATTATTATCTAAGTTGAATGTCTGTGAAAATCTTTGAGTATTCACTAGCTTAGCCTCTAATCCCTCTAAACTATATGCTCCAAAAATAGTTTTATCATTTTTCGTCCAAACGTTCCCTTCTGCCGAAATCTGTGAACATCCTGCATTCATATATTTATCCAAAGTTTCTTCGAAATGTGGAGGCTCTATACTAAATGCTCCATTGGGGAAACCTTTTACTACTCCCAAAGAAACAGATATATTTCTATCTTGATACCCTTCAATCTGCCCCATAATTGACCTTGTCCCCTTTGCTGATGCATCCTGCTGAACTCTACTTAATGGCAAAAATTTAGCTTTAAAAACTTTTGGGTCTCTCAAGAGTTCTATTACACGCTCTGCTAAATCCCCATGTCCCTTGAAAAAAGGGGGATCTAATTGGAATGAACAGGCAGTTAAATATGAATATGGAAAACGAAAAGCATATGAATCATCTCCATCCTCTAATATCATTCCTCTTAAAGGGTTTATTTCACAATTCATTCCGTGAGCCACTTCAGGTGTAACAGAATTACCCATTTTAAATTTTTCTATAAATTAATTGACAAAGCATTTTTAACTCACAGCGCCACGATCTCAATGCTTGTTATGTGATAGTCGCCTTTTGGCCTGGAAAGAGTTTCGTTCTCAGGGTTTTCAACAGGAGCGTCATTCAGCTTTTCCAGGACATCGAAACCACTGACTACCGAGCCGAAGACTGTATGCCGGCCCTGCAATTTCTCGATTCTTGAATCCGAACTGCTCGCTAGCAGAATAAAAAATTGACTCCCATTAGTGTCCGGGCCGGCATTCGCCATAGCCACAGAATACTTCTCCAGCCTTCTCGACTGGACCTTTGTATCATTCGAATAACCAGCTCCAGCCAATTCATCTTGCTTTGTTTTATCCAGACCAAGGCTGCTCCAATTAATTTCATCATCGAAATAGTACCCGGGATATCCAAGAGCATCATCATCAGGATCGTCGTTTACAGTGTTTCTACTACCAACCTGAACGAGAAAGTCCTTTATCACTCTATGAAATTTAACCTCCTCGTAATATCCTTCATTGCTCAAAAACACAAAGCTATTAACAGCTTGTGGAGCATTATCCTCATACAAGTCAATCTCGATAGTACCTTTATTTGTATGAACCTTGGCCCGATAATCCTTACTCGATTGAATTGCCATTACCGGAACTTCATCGTATTTAAATTCCTTTTCATCAGGCTTGCCAGTTAAAAATCCAACAAAAGGAAACTCATAGCTAACCATAACAAAATACAAAAACACCATCAGGACGATTATCCCAATAATATAGATCCAGAATGGACGGTTTTCTTTGAACATGAACTTTTTCTAATAAATCAATTAATTCTTCTGAATTATACAACAAAGCTGATTAATTTATCCTGCACGAAAATGACCTTTTTAATTTTCACATCCTTCAGATACTTACTTCCATTCTGGCTCTTCATTGCCAGTTCTTTCACATTTTCCTCTGAACTACCCTGCGGAACACTAATAGTGTCACGGACCTTGCCATTTATTTGTACCGCAATTGTCACATCTTTTTTAGCTTCTACCAATTTCTCATCAAATTTCGGCCATTTTTGAACATGCACAGAATCTTTATGCCCAAGCTCGTGCCAGAGCTCTTCTGTGATAAACGGCGCAAAAGGTGCCAGAACTAGAATAAATTTCTCCCACACTTTCTGATCAATTGATCCATGTTTCCCAACTAAATTAACAAATTCCATGAATTTTGCAATCGCGGTATTGAAGCTCAATGAATTAACATCATCACCAACTTTTTTCACTAATTTATTTATCTCTGACCCCTGAACATCAATCTGGACATCCAATTCAGCACTCCCCTTTACCTTACCGTCTTCCCTATTACCAGACCCAATCTTATCTTTCAGCCTCCAAACTTTTTCCAAAAATCTTCTGACTCCGACAACGCCTTTTGTGCTCCATGGCTTATCATCTGTTAATGGCCCCATAAACATCTCGTACATTCGCAAAGTATCGGCGCCATACTCATTAACCACATCCGTTGGATTAATTACATTCCCCCATCGTTTACTCATTTTCCTGTGGTCCTCGCCCAGGATCAAGCCTTGGTGCCTGTGTACAGAAAATGGTTCATCAAAATCAATATATCCCGCGTCATACAAAACTTTTGTAAAAAATCTGGAATACAGTAAATGTCCGTTGACATGTTCGGGTCCGCCAAGATAAAAATCTACTGGCATCCATTTCTTCAAAGCATCGCTCGATGCAAACTCTTGATCATTCTTCGGATCTAGGTATCTGTAGTAGTACCAACTGGAGCACATAAATGTATCGAGCGTGTCAGGCTCACGTGAGAAGCCTTTCCCGTACTTTTGTTCAACACCATGCTGGAAACTTAAAGAATAACGTAAAGGTGACTCTCCAGTAGGTTTGAAGTCAACGTCATCTGGTAAAATAACGGGCAAATCCTTTGCTGAGATTGGTTTTAGATCTAATCTTACTGGAGCAATGATCTCTTCCATTAACTTAGGAAACTTGTCAAAACCATGATCTGTGTTGAAATGCCCTGCATCTCTAAATCTTATTACTCGCAAATACGGTAGTTGCTTTCTTAAAAATTCTTCGGACTGTTCCAAACTTAAATATGGGTCATCAATTGAATGCATCATAACAACTTCGCCAACATTTTTTCTGACTTTTGCAAAATCGACATTTCCATCTTGTCCACCGATAAATTTTTCTAGCTTTGCGACAATTTCATCATTCTCTGCGTATTCACGCCACGTCTCAAAGCCTCTCGGAGTCGGAGTACTTGGCGCCACCAAAATCAGTTTACGTATTTGATACTTTTCTGCCAGCTTCAAAGCAAGCCATCCACCCAAAGATCTACCAGTGATAACAGCATTTCCCAAGTCTTCTCCTCTCAAATTCTTCTCCATTGTCGCCATCCATTTTTCAAGATCAGGTTCACCTGGATCAGGTAAATCCGGATTGATAAATTCTATTCCACTTTTTTTCAGTTCTTTCTCCAACCAGGAGTAATAATGGTCTTTAGAAGTACTCCCCCAGGCATGAACACTTACTACAATTTCGGGATTTTTCTGATAGTCCGAATTCAATTTCTCCAGCTTCCCTGATTTTTCCAATTTTCCAGATTCTTTCAAATCCCTATGCAGCATCGGGATCGGAGCACCCCAGAACCTCTGACGTGAGACCGACCAGTCACGAAGCTTATAGGTGACCACCCTTTTTCCCCAGCCTTTTTCCCCGATAAAATCCATAATTTTTTCCGTTGCTTTATGTATGTCCATTCCATTCAAAAAATCGCTATTTATCATTTTCCCCTCTTCTTCCTGAATCTGTTCTCTTTTTGTAATCGAAGATTCATCCCCATCTAAACCAACAACTACACGCATTATTTTCAACTTAAATTTATCTGCAAACTCAAAATCACGAATATCATGCCCAGGAACACCAACAACCGCGCCAGTGCCATAGTCCATTAATGCATAATCCGCAACATAAATCGGCATTTCGTATTTCGTCAGTTGATTAATAGCATAACTACCGGTAAATACCCCAGTTTTTTCTT
>Ga0209416_1000155_pt1 | contig 74346 bp, 72 predicted proteins | sample RifGroF1_FD_184001 | JGI IMG/M metagenome (GOLD analysis project Ga0209416, IMG submission 184001) | Groundwater microbial communities from Rifle, Colorado, USA - Groundwater F1 (SPAdes) (version 2) | ecosystem: Environmental > Aquatic > Deep subsurface > Groundwater | place: Rifle, Colorado... | reverse complement strand
TCCTGTATTTTTTCCTCGCGACCATAGCGGCGGGGTCACACCCGGTCCCATTCCGAACCCGGAAGTTAAGCCCGCTGTCGCCGATGATACTGCCTACGCGGGAAAGTAGGTGTCGCGAGGTCCTGTCTTTATATCTTTAAAAACCCCTTCGTTAATGAAGGGGTTTTTTGTTTGTTGATTCTTATTACTTTGCAAATCAACACGGGGGGATTAATTTAACACCCCCAGAACGGAAAATTGACACATCGCGGAAAATAGGTTAAATTAATACCGGTAGTGGAAATCGTGAGGAAATATGAATGAGATCATCTTTTTAATCGAAGAAGACGATGGAGGCGGTTTTACCGCGAGAGCATTGGGCGAATCGATATTCACCGAGGGCGATACGGTCGATGAACTGAAAGCAAATATCAGGGACGCGATCCAATGCCATTATGAAAAACCTGCCGACATCCCCAAAGTAATTCGTCTTCATTTCGTTAAAGAAGAAGTCATTTTCTATGCATAAAATTCCACGCGATCTTTCAGGCCGCGAATTCATCGGTCTACTTTCAAAATTCGGATATCAGGTGACTCGTCAAAGCGGATGCCATATCAGGATAACATCCTCATACATGAATCAAGTTCATCATATCACCTTCCCCGATCATCACCCGTTAAAAAGCGGTACATTAAATTCGATCTTAAAAGAAATCGCTGAATACTTAAAAATATCCCGAGATGCGATAATCGATAAATTATTCTAATTATATAACTAGAGAATTACACATCGCGGAAAAAAGAGTAATCTATTCTCCGCAGGTTTTCGGAGGAAAAGATGACTGAAGAAACACGCGCGCATTTCGCGAAGGGCTACGAATACTTCCAGAAGCAGAATTATCCCGAGTCGATTAAAGAGTTCTCGTCGGTGATCCGTGACGACGAGCAGACAGTGGATACATATTTTTTCCGAGCGGCCGCTTATTTCGAGACCGGGAAGGCCGACGAGGCGCTTCGCGATTACCGCAGGGTGCTCGAGATCGAACCCGGGCAGGCGCTCGCGTACCTCAATATCGCGATGATCCTCAAGTCGAAAACCCGTTACAGCGAGGCTATTGAAAACTTCGATCTGGCGATAGCCCGGAAGAAAGACCTCGGCGCGGCTTACTATTACAAAAGCGAGTCGTACTTCCAGATGAAGCGTTACACCGAGGCCGTTTCCGCGATGAATCTTTATATCAAACATGTCCCCGGCGATCCCAACGGCTACCTGTTCCGGGGGGCGATCTTCGAGGAGATGTCCGAGCACAAAAAGGCCATCGCCGATTTCGAGAAGGTGATCAAAATGAACGACAAGCATCCGGTGCCCTACTACAATCTCGGGCTGACCTACGAACGGATGGGCGAGACCGAGAAGGCGAAGGATAATTACCGGAAATCCGCAGACCTTGGGCTGAAACCGGCTGTCGAACGTCTTAAAAACTTTAGTTGAGCGGCGTACTATGAATAGAACAATCTGCGTATTCGCGTCGTCGAGCGACCATGTCAGGCGGACGTTTTTCGAGAAGTCCGAGGAACTCGGCCGTCTGATCGCCGCATCGGGCGACCATGTCATCTTCGGCGCGGGGGAGATCGGCCTGATGGGCGCGGTCGGGCGCGCGGTAAAATCCGGCGGCGGGCGCGTCATAGGCGTCATCCCTGAGGTGTTGAACCGTAAGGGGATCGTGTTCGAGAACCCCGACGAACTTGTCGTGACAAAGACGATGGGCGAGCGGAAGGAGATCATGGAAACCCGCGCGGACGCGTTCATCGCGCTCCCCGGCGGATTCGGTACGCTCGAGGAGATACTCGAGGTGATCACATTGAAGCAGCTCGGCTATCACAGAAAACCTATCGTTTTCCTCAATACATCGGGGTTTTATTCCAGCCTGAGCGACCTTTTCGACGAGCTTTTCCGCGAACGGTTTATCGACGAGCTCTTCCGCGACTTGTACTATATCGCCGCCGAGCCGAAGGAAGTTATCGATTACCTCAACGGGTACTCGCCGAAATCCTACAGGCTGAAAGTATGAAAGTATGAATGCCGACAAATATTGATTTCCGGTACGGACTATGCTATAATAAACGGTAATGAAACGCGGGAATAACTCAGTGGTAGAGTACTAGCTTCCCAAGCTGGGAGTCGCGGGTTCAAATCCCGTTTCCCGCTCATACGCCTCCGATACGGGGGCGTTTTTTTATCTGAGGAGGACTATGATGCCGTTAGTAAAAGTGTCTCTGCGCGATACCAATCCCGCCGCGGCGGATAGCGAATCGAAAAAGAAGCTCTTCGACATCCTGCATACTGCGCTTGTCGAAATCTTTAAAATCCCGGACTTCGACCGTTCCCAGCGTCTGGATATCTATTCCACGGACGATATGGAAATCTCGACAAACCGGACACCGGACTCTGTCCTGATCGAGATCACTGTTTTTCCGGGGCGTAAAACCGAAACTAAGAAGAAACTCTACCGCCGTCTGGCCGACGATATCTCCGCCGGATTCGGCATCCCCGTGAACGACATTTCGATCGTGCTTTACGAGCCCGGCCTCGAGTGTTGGGGAATTCGCGGGGGGCAGATCGCGTCTGAAACGGATATCGGTTTCGACCTCAACGTCTGATATTTCCTTTTTCCCTTGCCGGAATGTAAAACCCTTTGGAATTCTACCGATAATCATATATCCGAAAAAAAGGGGTAAGCATGAGCGAATCGTGTAAGATAAAAAGCAGTTTCCGGGCGGCGGCGAAAGATATCTATGAGGCGTGGATGTCGAGCGCGGGGCATACCGCGATGACCGGCAGTCCGGCGTTAGTCGATTCCAAGGTCGGGGGGAAATTCTCGGCATGGGACGGCTATATCTGGGGTATCACCCTGGAACTCGCACCCTATAAGAGAATTGTTCAGGTGTGGCGGACTTCCGATTTCGGCCGCGACGACAGGGATTCGAAAATTGAAATTCAGCTTACCGAAAAGAACGGCGAGACCGAGTTCGTCCTGATTCATGACAACATCCCTGACGGACAGATGGAAGAATACCTCGAGGGCTGGAACGAGTTCTACCTTGACCCGATGCACGACTACTTCAACGGGAGGAAAAAATGACTCCCCGCCGCATCCTGATAACCGGCATTCTCCTCGGTCTCTCGGGCATCCTTTGGGCGAAATTCCTCACCACGGAATACGTTCCGCCGAAAATGCTCGCGATACCCTATTACGCCCAGTACTACATCCCGAACGATACGTTCAATCCCTATAAGATTTTCCCTATCGGCTGGTCGTTTGACGGCAGATTCGCCTATGCGGTGCTTAACGACTGGGACGACGCGATCGGCAACATCATCCACTTCCGTTTTGTCATACAGGATGTCAAGAACAACAAGACGCTCTGGGAGTTCCAGCTCGCTTACGATATGGAAATCCCGAAGGAATACGAGCTTTATAACCTGAAAAGCGACGGGATGAAAATTTATATCGGAAGCGAACAATTGATGCGGAAGATATGGAGCAAGAATGAGAAACTCTTCACCGAAAAACTGGTCAAGTACGAGATATCGCAGGGGAAAAATCCCCTCAAGCAATTCCCGTTGAAGCGGAAAAACGACATCGTCGATTGCGGACTCAATCTCGGCAATTCATCCGAGGCCGAAGCGCAGGTCAAGACCGCGCTTTCAGTGACGATGGTGTCGCTGAAGAAGGGCATCAAGCCGGTCTGGGGCGAGCACGGGATCAAAGCGTACGGCGGCAAGGTCGAAGGTTATTTCCAGAGCCCGTTAAGCGAATATATCGCGGTCGTGATCTCGAAGTACATCCCGAGCTACTCCGGCTATCCCGCCGAGGTCGTCCCGGTGATTGTCGGCACAAGTCTGGAGCAGGGCTTCAAGAAATAGGGTAACTTATAGCGCCAAATCTTCTTTCTGGTTCATCGATTTATCCCGGAAGAACTGCAAGTCCATATTCCCGGCGAAAATCGAGATTCCGAATGTCAGAACACCCACTCTTCCGATAAACATGATGACCGTCAGGATGACCTTCGAGATATCGGTCAAACTTCCAGTGATCCCCATACTCAACCCAACCGTGCCCAGACCCGATGCGGTCTCGAAGATGAGGCTCAGAAAATCTCGGTTCGGTTCGCTGAAGGTCAAAAGAAACGCCCCAAGAAACAGAATCCCGAAGTATGCGATAAAGACGGTCACGGCAGTCCATATCCTGTGTTCCGGGATGATATGCTTGAAAAACGCCACCTTCTCCCCGCCGCGCATTTTAGATTTTACGACCGCGATGATCGCGGAAAACGTCGTGGTTTTCAACCCGCCGCCCGTTCCCGACGGTGAAGCTCCGATTACCATAAGAAACCATAATGCGATAATAGACGACATGGAAAGATTGCCTATCGCGAACGAATCAAATCCCGCTGTGGTCATCGCATTCACGCTCTGGAAGAGCGATATAAAAATCCGGTCGATAACCGGAAACCCCGCGATTTTCGGTTCGCTGAAAAAAATAATAAGTGTTCCCGCTATGGTTCCCGCGAAGGTAATGAACAGGATGATCTTGCTCGTGAAGGTGATCTTTTTCACCTTTCCGTTAATCCGGTAAAACAAGTCAGTGATTACGATAAACCCGATTGCGCCGATGTAGGTCAGGATGAGAATGACGATATTCAGCGCGTAGTTGTTGTAAAACCCTTCCATGCTTGTGTTGTATAAGCCGAAACCGGCGGTACAGAAGGCTGAGATACTGTGAAAGATGGCGCTCCACGCGGCATCCGGGACACTTTGCGAACTGAATATCAGAAACAGCGCGATTGCCCCGACCGCTTCGATTATCAAAGTGAATGCGATAATATTTTTTATCAGTACCCCCACAGAGAAGCCTTCCGGCAGCGGATACTCGTTTTCCAAAATCCGCCTGCGGATCTCCGAAAGTGATTTCCCGCTGAAAATAACAAGAAATGACCCTACCGCCATGTAGCCGATACCGCCGAGCTGGATGAGGATCAGGATAATCAATTGCCCGAAGAAGGTATAACTATCCGCGACACTGACCGTCACCAATCCGGTTGTGGAAACAGCCGATGACGCCACGAAGAGATTATCGAATACCCCCACAGGGACTTTTTGCGAGATTGGCAGACTGAGAAATAGGACGCCGAACAGGACGTAGCCTAAAAATCCCAAGAGGATAATCCGTTCCGTCCGGAGTTTAGCCACCATTTTCTTAAATGCCGATAATAGCCCCATGATACGATGCCCGGCTTTACCGAAAAATCCCTTCATCAATTTCCTCGCGTAAGAGTATTCTTAACGATACTCCTCACTTTTTGAGTTGATTATGCACCCAAAATCGAATTTTGTAAATAGTATTGCTGAATTTTTTGGGTTTTTACCGTGGAATGAAAAAGGACGGTATTCATGACGAACACCGTCCCGTTTACTGAAATATATAGGATCGGGAATTCCAGCTATTCCGCGACTTTCAGCCGGATCAGGTTGAAGTACTGATCGGACTGTGTCGAGTCGATCCACCCGATATCGCCGTTTTCGTAATTGAAAAATTCCGAGTTCCCGCGGAAATGAACATCGAGCTTCTGCTTGGGAACTATCACCTTCCCATCGGGGGAAACGACCATCGCATAACACTCGGTAAACGAGGAGCCTAAGTACTCACCATTGTGGCTCTTGAAATCCGACCATTCTGCCTGTTCGCCCCATGCGATGAAGTAGTTCTTGCCGTACATCGCCACTTTCGGCAGACGTTCAAAGTTATTCGGGGTCTTGGTAAGCCATATCGGTCCTTTGTGGGTGCAGTCAGGGTAAAGATAAAACATGCAGAGGTCGTAGCCGGAAAGACCTTCCTTGTTGTCGGCGACAATCAGCATCCCCTCGTCGACAATCATCGTATCGCCAATCGAGACATGGGTATCGTTATCGCCCTGCTCGATACTTACATCATAGATCACTTTGGTTATTCCGTTTTCGTAAAAATTCTCGAGTTCTTTCTTGTGGGTATAGGCCGCCATACCGATAGGATAGGCATCTCCCATCGTAACCATCATCAATGTTTCTTCGGTCTCGTAGTATTCCAAGTGAGGACGGAAGCTATGGCTGACATTCCACGGAAAACGGAGATCATATCCTTTTTGGTCTTTGAGCTGTTCACCGTCGGGATTGAGAAACGTCAGGTACTCGCTTTCATGGACAACACCGTCATATGCTTTTTTATACGTAGTAAAATAGAGCGCGTAGTAATCCCCTGTCCAGACAATATCGATCCCGTCGCCGCCGTAGGACTGATCTCCTATATTTTCCCAAATTCCGCAGCCTACGACATAGTTTTCATGAATGAGGCTTCCGTTCATCGAGTAAAGTCTGAAATAAAGATGATTAAAGTAAGTATAGTATTCGGTTCCGAGACTTTCATTAACCCAAGAAGCCACTGCAAGCGCAATCCCGTTTTCCGTGATAATAAAATTCTCGAAACGTTTAGCAGCGATTTTGATGAGCGGTTTTCCTGAAATCTTCATTTTCGAATCGAGTTTATAGATATAGGTGTTAAAATCTTTATCCGAGAAGCCGAGATACGCCATACCGTCAGGGGCAAACCGCAAGACACAGTCGGGCGTCCCATCGGTAGTAAGCATTCCGTAAATAATGTTCGTGCCGTATGCGTGCTTCAATGGGGAAATATCGATTTTTGTAATTTCAATTTGAGAATTAAACCCCGTTTTTTTTGAATTATCCGGGTTGACTTGGGGCTCTTTGTCGTCCTTGGGGACATTGTCGAAAATACCCTGTTTCACGGGGGCAGCGTAGATTTCCGTCACAAACATCATAATACCGATCAGTACCGCGCATTTCTTCATACAGCACTCCAAAAATCTATTTGATTAAGCTTAACATGATACCGACATATTTTCAAATAAGCCGGCAGGGATGAAGAGGTTAAAGCAGGCTGTCAGTTGATCTTCTTCCGGATTATCACTACCTGCATAATTTGGAGATTCTTGTTCTCAGGGAATTTCAGACTTTCATTCAGCCAATTTCCCCGGTATGTCTCAAGAACCGTTTGAAAAATATCTCCGGAAGAAGATTTCAATGGAAAAACGATCGGATTGTAAAGGTGTCTAGTTAACCTTTTTCCGCGATGTGTCAATATTCAGCGGCGGGGAAAGAATCTATCCGGCGAGTTGACAAAACAGCGGCTTACGGTAAAATATATGGAAGGAGGAACCTATGCGGACGTTTATTATTCTTTCAGCGATTCTGCTGACGCTTTCCTGCGGGCAGGGGCAGAGCACTAAGGACGAGACCAACGCGGGTAATCAAAGCGCGATCACGTTTCCCGGCGACGGATTGGTGCTTGTTAAAGAAGGGACTACCAACGAAGTGATGATTAATAAAACCTACCAGACGCTCGAGGGAAAGGTCGCGGTCTATGACGACGGCATCGTATCGATCGTGAAGAACTGGGAAACCAAGTCCGCGGCCGATTATCAGGTGCTCGGAGCGAAAAAAGCCGAACTGGCGAAACTGGACGGGAAAATCGTGACGGCGAAGGGAAAGATTTCCAAAACCGGAGCCTACAGCGGGACGATTGAAGTCGAGTCCTTTGAATTGAAATAAGCGTGATGAACAAGGAGAAACCCACCGCTGTACTGCTATTGTCATGTCCGGATACGCGCGGGATTGTCGCGGAAGTCTCGCGCTATATCTTCGAGAACAACGGGAATATCATCCACTCCGACCAGCACACCGACAGAGAAACCTCGACCTATTTTATGCGGATCGAATGGGAACTGGACGGGTTTCGGGTTCCGCGCGGCGGGATCGCCGCGAGCTTCGATTCAATCGCCCGGATGTTCAAGATGAACTGGTCGCTCCATTTCTCGGACTGCCGCCCGAAGATCGCGGTATTCGTTTCGAAAACCGACCATTGTCTGTACGACCTCCTTCTCAGGATCAAGTCCGGCGAACTTGCCGCGGATGTCGTCACTGTCATCGCGAACCACGAGGACTTGAAAACGGTCGCTGACTATTTCTCCATCCCGTTCCGATGCCTTCCGTCCGATCCCGCGAACAAATCCGCTGACGAGGCGTTGACGGCCGGGCTGATGGACGAAATGGGTATCGATCTGATCGTGCTCGCGAGGTATATGCAGATTATCGGCGAGGGGTTAGTCGGCAAGTATAAGAACCGCATCATCAATATCCATCATTCGTTTCTGCCCGCGTTTGTGGGCGCGAAACCGTATCACCAGGCGTATTCGCGCGGAGTGAAGATTATCGGCGCGACCAGTCATTATGTGACCGCCGAACTCGACCAAGGGCCGATCATCGCGCAGGATGTCGCGCAGGTCAGCCACCGCGACAGTGTGGAAGATTTGATCCGAAAGGGTAAGAACCTTGAAAAGAACGTCTTGTCTCGCGCGGTCCAGCTTCATCTTGAAAATAAGATCGTCGTGTTCGGAAACAAAACCGTCATCTTCGACTAACCCGCTGAGCGGGGGCAATCCCGATACGGCACAGTAATATGTGATGGGGGAGACAGTCCGTGATGGGATAAAGAGCAGAAGCGGGCAATTCCGTTATATACACTATTCAATATGAGTGAGACATAATCCGCGACGGAAGGAGCTGAGAAGAGCTTATTGACAAACTCATATGTGATAGCCTGTCTGCCTCGGCAGAAAACAAGCAAGCCCCGTCATTCCGAGTTTATCGAGGAACAAACGGGGTAAAGCAAACCTTTTATCGAACACAAATGTGAAAGAACAGTCTACTTATTCGTTTCGCTGCCGAGCTTTTCGATCTCCTCGACCAGGTCGGGGATGTCGGCGGTATTCGTCACCTTCGCCGGTTTATCTAACGGCTTATCCGAGATCAGTGTCTTGGTCGCCTGAATGATCTCGTACTTCTTCATCAGTTTTCCGATTGCCTCGGCGTACTTTTCGTGGTTTATGCCTAACGCCACCTTCAGCGCACGGTCGAGATAGAACGCCACCATCGCGGTCTCATCCAGTTCGTAAGAGACCATCGCGAGCTTGATAAGGTCCTCGATGATCCCCACAGAGTTCTCCACGAGCTTGTCGTTTTCTAGGGCAAGCTGGTAGTAACGGTAGGCGCTGTCCCAGTTCTGCTGCTTGCGGTAGATTTCCCCGATATTGTAATAGTTATCCGCGAGTTTGTCGCTGATCCCGTACTTTTTATTGATCACCTGAGCGATCTCGAGCGTGGTGAGTGCGTTCAGGTCGTCGCCGTTCTTGCGGTAGATAATGCCGAGGTTGTTGTACACGATCGCCTGCTGGAGCTCGGACTTGGTGTCGCTTAACGCGGTCTGGTAAAACTCGATAGCCTTATCGACCTTGCCGACCGTATTGTAATACTTCCCGATCGAGACGTGAAGCTGGAAAAGGTACTTTTTACTTTCGGTGATCATCGCGAGGTTCTCGGCGGTAAAGAGATAGTTCGACGCCTGCGCGGGTTTCTTGAACGCCATATGGAGTTCCGCGAGGTTGACCATCGCGCTGATCTGTTCGTCGATATTGTCGACCGAATAAGCGAGTGCGAGCGCGGTCTCGAGGAAGCTCTTCGCGTTATCGTAGTTCCCCTTGCCGTACTCCTCGACACCTATCGCGAGATTGTCCGTGATCCTCTGCAGGACGTTCGTCTTCACCATCGGCTGGACCGTCTTCGTACATCCGGCGGCGATTATAGTTATCGCAAACGCGGCGATTAGTTTTCTCATTCTCTGTCGCCTCCGATAATGGTAGTATTCTGTTCTTCCTTCTTACTCTTCGAGCCGATACCGAACGGCAGGTTTTCCATGACCTTCTTCAGTTCGATCATATCTTCTTTCAGGAGCAGGAGAATTTGCTTCAGGTCGGACGGCATCCCCTTGAGTTCGGAGAAGATCGTATCGACCTTCTTCATCGTCTGGTCGGCGTTATTCGCCATGCTCTCGATATAAGTATAGAGTTTCTTGTTGTCGTAGATGAGCGCGCCTATCGAATTCTTCTTCTGGTCTATTTCAGTCATAATGTTCTTCAGACCGGTGGTCATGTTCCGGACATCGTCAAGGATACCGATCAGCTTATCGGAGACAAGGGTTTTGTCGGTCCCGGCGAGTCCGCCCATAATCTCCTTGAAGCTCGTGGACATATCGCGGACATTGAGCAGGGTGGAGTAGAGCACCGGTTCCATGTTATTGATCATATCGAGGACGTCGCCGACTTTAACCATCAGCTCGTCCGCGCCGCCGGTAGGAGAGCCGATATACTGTGTCATGATGGTCTGGCCCTGCTCCATATCGGAGGAGAGAAGGAGCGAGCCGGATAACAGGTTGTTTGTCAGGTTTTTATCCGGATGGGAGAGGAGCTCGAGCGACGCGCCGCCGAGCAGGGCGCTCGCGACTTTGATCACGCAGTCCTTTTCCATTAGGCGCTGGTATTTTTCGAGGATCATGATATCCACGCGGATAGTGTCGTTGTCCTGGAGGTCGATCCCGGTGATCTTGCCGACCACGAAATCCTTATACTTGATCGCCGTGCCTGCCTGGAGGCCGTAGCCCTTGTTCAGGAAGGTATAGAAGACGCTCTTCCGCTCGAAGAGATCGCTTCCCTTCCCGATCAGGATCAGCATGGTGATCAGGAGAAAGATGGCGATGATAATGAAGCTCGCCACCGCTTTTTGCGCGGATTTAAATGTGAACGGCATGGACTCCTCCTAAACTCTATGACAATAGACTGCGGGTGACCTCGTTGTCGGATTTCTTCAAATCCGCCGGCCTCCCGCTTTCGATAATTTTGCCCTGGTGCAGAATACCTATCTTATCCGCCAACGGCAGTCCGAAACGGATGTCGTTAGTCACGAGGATCATTGTTTTCCCCTGCTTCTTCAGCTTGAGGAATATTTCATTCGCTTTTTTCATAGTCAGGTTGTCGAGGTTCGCCGATGGCTCGTCCCAGAATACGAATTCCGGATCGTGCGAGATCGCACGGATGATCGATACGAGTATCCTTTCCCCTGTGCTCAATGTACCCGGACGTAGACTCAGATCGTCGTCCCATCCCACGCTGTCGAGATGCGGCTGGATCCGTTCCATCACTGCGTCGTCCTTCCACCCGTAATGGTACTGGTAGAAAAGGGCGAGATTCTCAAAAATACTGAGATTGCTGATCAGCGCGGCGTTCTGGAACACAAACCCGGAATGCTTATGCAGGTTGAGCATCTCGGATTTTGTATAGCTGAAAATGTTTTTCCCGCCGATGATGACTTCGCCCTTGTTCGGGAAAAGGAGTCCTGAGATCGTTTTCAGCAAAGTGCTCTTTCCGCTCCCGGAATAACCCAAGAGGACATACGTTTCCCCGTCCTCGATCCGTTCGGACAGGTTATCGAAAAGCATATGATCGCCGAATGTCAGGCATATATTCTTCAAAAATATCGTACCCATCGTTACCCCATATAAAACATGATCGTGATGATGATGTCCAAAAGGAACATTGCGAAAATGGAACTGACTACGGCGTTCGTAGTAACTATCGGGACCTGAGTGGACGAAAACGCCTGGAAGCCATGGTAAATGGAAATCGCCGAGATAAAGATTCCGAAAGTAAAGGCTTTGAATACCGCGGCGAATATATCCATGAACGTAATAGCCTTGATGACGTAGGCGATGAAGTTGTCGAAGGTGATCCCGCCCAGAAGGTTGCCGACAACGAACCCGCCGAGGATACCAACCCCGCTGAAAAACACGCTGAGCAGCATCAGGCTGACAGTCATCCCGGCGATACGCGGGAAAACGATCATTTTAAGGGAATCGACGCCCAGCATTTCGATGGCGTCCATCTCGTTATTGATATTCATAGTGGCGATTTCCGCTGCGATAGCCGTACCCGAACGGCTGATGACGATCAGCGCGGTGATCAACGGGCCGAGCTCGCGGACGATGACAAGGTTCAGTATCTGGCCGACCAGCCCCAATGCGCCGAACTTCGACAACTGGGTGAATAACTGCAATACCGTAACAGCGCCGAGCGCAAGCGCGACCACGCCGATTATCTTAATCGCGAGGTTCGCGGTAAAAAACACCTGCATCGTCAGGACACGGTTCGCGATCTTCCGTCCGCGCGGATTTTTTACATAATCGACAATCGAGAAGATGATCAGCGCGGTAATACCGCCGTAGAATTTGATCTTCGCTTTAATCCATTTGATAAAGCTTGTAATCGGGTTTTTCATTTGCCTTCTTTTTTCGCTTCTTTGTCGGATTTCTGTTTCTGGATAAATAAATTATACAGGATCGCCGAGAGGGAGCCGAGGATGAATCCGTCTACAAACGAGAAAATCGAAAGCACGATGACCTTCCAGAAGTTCTGGAGGAACCCGACAGACTTGGCATACTCGAGATCGACGATCGTCATCTTACCGTAGAACGATTCGAAAAGAACGATCAACTCGGCGCCGTAGCCTGTGAGGGAATACCAGAGCGTAATCAGGAAAGTTACCGCCGCGATCATTACCGCCGCCGTTAACGCTGTAGCCTTAATATCAAGTTTCATCTTCTAACCCCTTGTGAATCGAATTCTTTAATTGTTCGTCCCAGAACTCGCTTCGCAGGTCGATATCGGAATCGCCGACCTTTTCCGCGAGGATGCTCTTAATCTTCATCAAAATATTATCCACTTTTTTAGTTGAAATATCAAGACTTGAAGCGATTTCCTGATATGATTTTTTATCCAGGTACATCTGCAGGACGGATTTCTCGACAGGGTTGAAACCCAGCACGGCCTTCTTCAAGTTCTCCGAAATCTCGCCCAGGATGGCGTTCTCCTCGGGCGAAAACTCGGTCGGGACGTCCTCGTCTTCCTGGAGAAAACCCTCGTTTTTCCGGCGGTTCCACATCGAGTTGACCGTGTTATGGATGCGGTTTTTGATACACACACTTGCGTAGGTCACGAACTTAATGCCCTTTCCGGTATCGAACGTCTCGATAGCGTTGAAAAGCCCGATCATCCCTTCCTGAATCAAATCCTCGCGCTCGAGAGAGTTCATCCGGTACTTCCGGATAAAGAACTTCACCTTGTTCTTATAACGCGCGTAAAACTTACTCTCGGCGTTTTTATCGGTCTTGATAATTTTCAGCAGTTCTTCGTCGGTCAATTCGTCATACTTGTTCGGCTGGGACATACGGCCCCCTCGATAGAATAGTATCGGAAAATCAGTCCCGGAACTTCGCGGGTTTCCTGATTAATAGCGGGACGAGCAGGGCGAGCGGCAGGAACGCCGACAGCAGCAGCGCGCCCCGGTACTTCCATAACGACGCGAAGACACTCCCCAGCAGGGAGAACGCCACGATGAACACCGCTGTCACCGTGTTGTTGACCGCGTAAAGGGTGGCGCGGCGGTCCGGCGCGGAGCTTTCCATGATACTGGTCATTGTCACGAGATATGCCGCGTTCATGAACGCCCCCAGGAAGATGTTCGCGGCGATGGCGGAGATATAACTCGGGATGAAGACGAGAAGGAGGTTCGCGGCGACCAATGAGACTACGCCGACAATCGCGGTGACCTTCTGTTTGAACCTGTGCGCCACTTCGCCGATCAGCCACGAGGTGACCGCGACCGCGATCAGGAACGAGGTGTTATACCAACTGAACATAAACCCTGCGGACTCCGGCGGGTAGAGCGTGATGATGTTGTCCTTGACATACGGCGCCATATACGCGTAGGTAATCCTCGCGCTCCCCATCAGCCAGAAGATCAGGAGGTAAAACCGGAGCTCGGAGTTCGACACGATGGTCTTGAGGCCGTCGCGGATAAACCGCATAAACTTAAGCTCGGGGTGGAGCGGTTCCCGCTTCATCGGGTAGAGTACGTCGAGGAACGGGATCGCGAACGACCCGCCGGTAAAAAAGATGCCCGATATCAGGAAGAGGTAGCCGTAGTTCCACGGGAAGACGGCGAGGGATAGAAGAAGAGGCAGGGCGAACGACGAGGCGATTCCGATAAACCGCGCGACCATATCGCGCTTCCCGATGAACGACGCGAAGATGTTGTCCGGGATGGTCATCGAAAGCGTATCGATCCAATGCGGGATCGACAACCCCCACGACAGGTTTGAAAGGATGAAAAAGACGTAGAAGCTGATGAGCGAGAGCAGGGGATTGTTCCCGAAGATCAGGATGGAGATGCCGATCAGGATGAAGCTGAGACGGTGGATGCCCTCGTAGATAAAATAGGTGCGGATCGGATTCTGGGTGCGTTTCTTCTGCGCGTGAAAGATCGAGAAAAGCTGGGGAACATAGCTCCCGCATTCCCAGATGATCGGCAGGAGCGCGAGAAGAAGGACGTTATCGGTATACGATTTCACATACGACGGGATGATGACTGAGAACGAGCAAAGGCTGATCCCGATAAAAAAGCTCCCGGCGTCGACGAGATGAATCAGCGAGTTTTTACGGTGGTAGAAAAGCGTACTCATATTTAACCCTGCGGAATTTTTCTCAGCTGGAACACGGCGAGCGCGCGGATGAGGGGGGAAGTCTCCGGCGACTTGATGAGCTTTGTCAGCGCCTGCGACGCCTCGTCGTACTTGCCCTTTTTCATCATCTGAACGCAATTCTTGTATACGACGAAATCGTCGATGATCTTCGACTGCGAGGGCTGGACCGGAGTGTCCTTTCCGGCGGCGTATGCCTGCGATAACGACACGTCCGCCGTACCGGGCAGCGGCTGATCCAGGAGCGCGAGCTTGACAAGCCCCGCGACTTCCGGCAGTTCGGACGGATTGTTATAGTAGGTGAACGCCAGCAGGAGCGCCTCGACCGTAAACAGGTGCGCGGCGGAAGTGTCCGAGAGGTAAAGTTCGAGCGATTGGATGCCCTCGTTAGTTCTTCCCTCGAGTATCGCCGTAAACCCCTTGATGAACTGGAAGGTATCGTTACTCTTCATCTTCGGCATCCACATCTTGACCTGCTTGTAATCGCTCTTGCCGAGGTAGCAGAGAGTGATGAATTTATTGATATCGACGTTCCACGGCATGTAGATTTTGCCGATCATTTCCATCGCCTTGGCATAGTCGCCTGTCCGGTAGTAGGAATAGGCGACATAATACGGGACGTCGATCTGGTAGGAAGTCATCGCGTCTTTCGGGTACAGCGACGGGTCTTTCAGGTAGAGCTCGATAATCTCGGCGAAACGGTTATTAACGAAGAGCGAATAGAGATAGAACGGGCGTAGGACGGTATCGTCCGCGAGGCCGTAGGCGGCGATCAGCGGGCCGAGGTCGCGTATCTTGTAGCGCCAGCTTTCGATGATGAACTTTTTCACCGTGTCGGGCAGGATCGATTTACTCTTGTGCTCGATCAGGACTTTATCGAACTTCTCGGGGGTGCCGGCGAGGATGAGACTTCGCTTAAGGAGCTCGAAGAAAACCGGGTCGCCGATCTCGCCCGCGAGCGCGGTAACTGCCTTGTCCTCGGCGATGCCCTTGTAGTAGTAGTTGATGAGGATTTCCTTATCGTAGAACCCGAGGTAGCCGCGGATATCGTCCGCGAGGAACTCGAAATCGGACGTGGCGAAGACCTGATAGATGATCTCGCCGGCCACCGGCTTTGTTTTCGGGAGTAGGCGCAGGAATTCCATATAAAACGTATAGAAACCGCGTGAGGTCAGTACCTGCCGGATTTTCAGGATCTGCCCCGACGAGTAATGGTAAAGATTGGTCATAATCGTGAGCGCGGCGGTTTTGTTCTTCGGATATAGCTGCATCGCCTTCTCGATCTCGTTGTCGATAGGATCGGCATAGAGCGCGGAGACGGTCAAACCCGCGATCAGCGCAAGCGAGGCGAAAACTTTTCTCATAGTTACCCCATGTCGTATCAGTCTCTATATTATATCATAATCGCGGCGGAAATAAAGAAATATTGCATACGGGCGGCGTGTTGACATACTGATAAAATACATGATTTTATGTCACTGTGGCTATGGTTCGTCCCTCGGCAAGCTCGGGATGACCTGCTCACTATGACGCCTCGCAATGACATAATGAGTTTGTCAACACTCTCAGGGCGGAGCCGTCAAATCTTTTTGTAGAGCAGTTCCAGATAGGGCGAATAACCCATCTTTTTCCAGAACGACGAGGCGAGGATGTTCGCGGGGACGATGAAAAGCTCGATATGGGTCAGCCCTTGGCTTCTGAACCACTTCTCCGCTTCGAGATAGAGCAGTTCGCCGATCCCGTGCCGCCGCCATTTATCCGATACCGCGAGAATCTCCACGAACCCGAAGTCCGGATCGGGGAAAACAGGATCGTCCTTCCTGACCGACAACAGTGCAAACCCGGTGATCTCGTTATCGACTAACGCGGCTAGCACGCCCGACTTGTCCCCGCCGATCTTCTCCGCGAGCGTCTGACGGAAGGCCTGTTCGGCCTTGGGCTTTTTCCGTTCACGGGGATCGAGTCCTCCGTGCAATTCCGCGAACTCCTTCCAGACCGGGATGATCCCGTCGATATCGCCCGCGGCGGCCGGACGGATGATGATATCGTTCCGCATATCTCCCCCTATCGATTCCGGTTTCTATTTCAGGCGGATAGCGTCCGCCGGGCAAATCTCGTGACAGCAGTAGCACCGGATACATTTCCGGTAATCGACCTCGACCTTTTTCCCCCGCGAGGACTTCGGGTCGTGCTTGAACACCAGAGCGTTCGACTTGCATATCTTGATGCACTCCCCGCAGCGGATACATTTGTCGTGGAGGAAACGGGGCTTCGGTACGATCAGTTTATTGATGAAATTGAAGAGCCACGGCAGGCTTTTCTTGATAAACCCGGCGTCATGGACGATCTTGACATGCTTGAAGTCTTTGACGAAGACGCTTTCGACAGTCTCACCTTTGACTGTAATCTCGTCCGGGGACGTGAGCCAGTATTTGCGGGTGAGCGCGTCGGCGAGGATCGGAATATGCTCGGGCTTGTAGTTGATGATCCGGCAGGCAGTGATATCGAGGGCGAGGATGTTCTTCGAGGCAAGAATCACCCCCGTATTGCGCGGGTAGCCGTTACTGGGGCCCGGCCCTTCCATCGCGACGACCCCGTCCATAATACACATCGCTGGCTTCAGGAGCAGATTGAGATCGACAATCATCGCCGCGAAATTCTCGCGTTCGGGGAAACGGACATGGAGCTGGGCTTTATTGAGGCCGGGGATCATTCCGTAGAGGTTCTTCATCCCGCCCGTGTAGTACATCATCCCGTGGGTTTTCAGTTTCGGCAGCGAGACCACGGCGTCGACCGCCTGGATGATGTCCGCGATCAGGAAACGCTTGACCATTCTGCCGTCGGGGTTGGGAAGTTCGACTCCCTTGTGGAAATCGACCCAGTGCGCCCCGGCGTCAAGCACGGCCTGCATAATCCCGCTCGCGCGCCCGGCGGTGTGAGACGGGTGCACCCCGGGGGAATCGCCGACATAGACATATGCGCCCGCTTCGAGAAAATGACGCGCCGCTTCGCCCGCGAAAACGGGATTTGTCGTCAACGGGCGTTCCGGCCCGACCGGGAAGAGGATGTTCGGTTTCAGGAGCACCTTTTTGCCCTTGAACTCCGAAAGCCCGCCCGCGAGAGCGATCGCTTCGCCGATCTTATCGTACACGGGCTTTCTGTCATATTCCCCGCAGCGGACTATCGAGACGGTCGAATCCATCGGTTATTTCTCCTTAAAATAGGCTGTAAGCCCCATGGCTATCGTTTCCGCGATATCCGGCTCGACGAAGTTCATCGTGCCGATAGAGACGAGCGCCGCCCCGGCGAGAATGAAGTCGACGGCGTCTTCGGTGCACGCTACCCCGCCCGATGCGATGATCGGGACTTTCACCTTGTTCGCCACGCGGTAGACGTTATAGAGCGCGATAGGCTTGACCGCGGGGCCCGAAAAGCCCGCGACTTTATTACGGAAAAGAGGCTCGCCGGTCTTCCTGTCGAACGCCATCCCGAGGTAGGTGTTTGAGATGGTGAGGCACGGCGCGCCCGCGTCTTCGGCGGCGAGCGACGATGCGATGATATCGTTATTAGGACTGAGCTTGACTGTGAACGGAAACCCGAGGCGCTCGACGGCGGATACGATCTCGCGGACATTCACGCAGTCGGAGTCGAACGTCGCACCGCCCGCGTGGAGATTGGGACAGCTCAGGTTCAGTTCGAGCATATCGACCGCGCCTGTTTCGATCACACGTTCCGCCATCCTGACGAAATCGGCAGTGCTCTCGCCCGCGATACTGAATATGATATTGGTGTCCATTTTAGCGAACGGGCGATGGGTTTCGATCTCCGCGACGGCCGCGTCGATACCGGGATTCTCGAGGCCGATAGAGTTCAGGAGGCCGCACGGCGTTTCGATAATCCGGGGCGGAAGGTTGCCCGCGCGGGGATTAGGCGTCACGGTTTTCAGCGTGATCCCGCCGAGTCTGGAGTAGTCGACAAGGCCTTCGAACTCGCCGCCCATCCCGAACGTGCCCGACGCGGTGAGGACGGGATTGCGGAACGATAACCCGGAGATTGTGATCGGCTTCAATAGTTTATCCTTACAAAATATCAGCCGGGTTTCCCCGGCTGTCGTATGCTATTTGTTTGCTTCGTCTTTTTTCACGATCATCGCGGTCATCTCGGCCTCGCACGAGACCTCGCCGTCGACCTTACAGACCCCGGCGAAAACGCCGATCTTGCCGCGCATCTTCGTGATGGTGATCTCGTAGTCCAGACGGTCGCCTGGGCGTACCGGCTTGCGGAATTTCACCCCGTCTATCTTCATGAAGAAGATAACATTCTCTTCCGGGTTGAATTCGCCCTTGTCCATCAGCGACTTCATCACGACATACCCGGCGCACTGCGCCATCCCTTCCACCTGCAATACGCCCGGCATCACCGGGGCGCCGGGAAAGTGGCCGTTGAAGAAGTCCTCGTTGATAGTGACGTTCTTATATCCCTTACCGCCGTCCTCGCGTACTTCGGTCACACGGTCGACGAGCAGTATAGGGAAACGGTGAGGGAGCACCTTCATAATATCTACGACATCGTAAAATTTCTTGTCCGCCATACCGGCAACCTCCATTTATTGACTGGGGATATTATAATGAGAGATGCAATGTTTCTCAAATAATTCCTATTAGATTTTAACTGATAAATATGACTAAAAGAGTTTTCAATTAGTATTTTAAAGGGAAATAGCAAAGAATTCCGATTCTATGTATGCGGCGAGTTGTAGCATACCGAGGGAATTTGTGATGTCCGGGTACAGCGGATTCTCAAAGGCGGAAGAAAAATCCTTTTTTATAAAATATGTAATTTTGAACACAGACGGAGAAGTATTGGTGATTTCCGTTCTAGCATAATATGGCAGCCAATATTTAATAATGTTCAGCCAATTTGTCCCGTCGCATGAAACGGATTGGATACCGGAACCCAATTCATTTCTGAGCCATACTATGGCGCCAAAATCTTTATTGTATGTGTTTTCAAAAAATGCTTCGATCTTATATGTCGAATTGCTAATCTGGGAAATGGTATTGGAAAGATGAACATAATTCTGCGAATTGGAACATGTGGAGAAATTGATATTTTTCAGCATGTTGGACAGTTGAGAATAAAGCCCGGCAAGTAATCCGTTTTCTGTTTCTGTAAGTTTTCCCGGATCGGGAGAATTGCATACCTTTAACTGAACTCCATTGGTAATAAAAGGAAATCCATAAAGATAATCATCTAAGCGTAACCAAGCACCCTCACCGAACCCGGAATAAAACAAAACTCCGGCATAGGTGCTATAAACAGGGTAGTATTTTGAGTCATAATAGATTGAACCGACCTCGTCCCAAACATCGTAAAAATTTTCTGTCGTAAAGTGATAGCTGATTAGCATGGTGGTGTTTGTGTCATATGAATCATTGACAGGATTATTATCCATATCCGTGATTCGGATAGCGTTATAAAAATCGATATATATTTTAGTCTTATACTCAGGATACTCCGATTTAACGAAACCGCGAAATTCGGAGTGTTTCTCGACATTTATCGGAACGATTAGGAATTGGCTTATTTGTATATACCTGTACCCGTTTACAGGGCAAACGCCGTTCCAGCCGTCTTCGAAATATGGGACTACGACGGCATCGATATAGTACTCGAAATAATTATCGGAATGAATTGCGCAGTTCGAAAAGAGTAAGATAAAAACAAATAAAAAGGAGTATTTCTTCATATCCCCGCCCTCCTTTACTTCGATATCTATTATACCATAGGAATGCAAAAAATATGAAGAATACTCCTGTTAAAAACGAAAATTGTTTTTACGCCCCGAGCGCCTGGTTCCATGCGGCGACAACAAACTCGCGGTCGATCTTCTTAATCAGCCCGCGGATCACGTTGCCGAAACCGCACTCCACGCCCTCGGTCACCCCGGCCTTCCGCATATTGAGCACCGATGTCGTCCACAGCACAGGACTCTTCATTTGGCGCACGAGAAGGTCGCGCACCGTCGCTTCGTCATACGGCTCGGCGGTGACATTGGAGACGATTTTACACACGGGTTTTTTGAACTCCACGCCCTCGAGGAACTTGCCGAATTCGTTCGCGGCGTTTTCCATCAGCTTCGAGTGGAACGCGCCCGACGTATTGAGCACCACCACACGCATCGCGCCGGCTTCTTCGAGGATCGCGACCGATTTCTCGATAGCGGTCTTGAGGCCGGAGATCACGACCTGGCCGGGCGAGTTGTAGTTCACCGGCTCGACATAGTCGGTCTTCGATATATCGGCGCAAATCTTTTTCACGACATCGTCGTCGAGCCCGAGCACCGCTGCCATACCGCCCTTGCCGTCGGGATCGGCGGCGGCCATCAGTTCACCGCGCTTGCGGACAACCTTGAGGCCGGTTTCAAAATCGAGCATCTCCGAGGCGACGAGCGCCGAGAACTCGCCGAGCGAATGCCCCGCGACATAGTCCGGCTTGATGCCCTTCTGTTTCAGGAGCATCGCCGAGATATGGTTATATGTCAGGATCGCGGGCTGGGCGTTCCGTGTGTCGGTGAGCTGGTCCTCGGGGCCTTCCATACTCAGGTTGGACACCGAGAAGCCGAGCACCTCGTCGGCGCGGGCGTAAATCTCCTGCGCGGCGGGAAACTCTTCGATCAGGTCCTTCCCCATTCCGACTTTTTGCGAGCCCTGTCCGGGAAATAAAAACGCTTTCATGATAACGTACCTCCGATTTCTTGAGTGAATAAGGATAAAGGGAAACCGCCAAATCGTCAAAAAAAGAGCCCTTCGGCAGTGCCCAAAACATGCTTTCTTTCAGGGGAAAGAAAGCATGCAAAGAAACCCTGCCGCCTTGATGCCGGTTCTTACTGATTGCATAGCGTTAGCATAAACTACGCGAAACGAAAACGCCGTAACTCGCCATGTTAAGCTGTACTATACAGAAATAAAGCAAGGCTCGGACAAACGGCGTTTTTTACCGTTTCGCGGGGAAGACTATTTGTGACCCAAGACTTAGATTCTTAGTACGGCATAGAGGCGGGGGAGAAAAAGGGAAAAAACATTCGGAAACACCATCTCTCGCTCCGTCCGGGATAAACACCGTCGCGAAGACGCAAAGAACGCGGAGTACGCTGAGGAAAACTAACAGTCTCTCTTTTAAGAGAGTCTATTGTCCGCTTCTCTGTGTCCTCTGCGTGAGAAATCTTAACCGCAAAGGCGCGGAGATTTGTGATATATTGAACGATTAATTGACACGGGATAATCTCGATAGTATTATTGTGGTAGTTAAGTGAGAATAAACTAAAGAGCGGAAAGGAATATTGTTGAACTGATCGGCAAAGGAATTAGATATAAGTGCGGAGGAATGGGGATGAGAAAACTGAAAGCCTATTTAGATACCTCGGTAATTAATTTTATTTTCGCGGATGATGCCCCGGAGAAGAGGGATATCACTATAGACTTTTTCGAGAATTACATCAGAACAAGTATTTATGAGGTGTGTATTTCGCCTCTTGTGATCGATGAAATAGGGAATACCCGTGATGAGACCAAGAAACAGAAACTTCTAAAAATTATTGAAGACTATGAAATCGAGGTTCTGGACATTTTCAGAAACATGGACGAAATTAACAATCTTGCTTATACTTACATCGAAGAGGGTGTTATTCCGAGAAATAAAGTTGAAGACGCTTTGCATATCGCGATTTGCACCGTCTTCGGTTTTGATTTATTGTTAAGCTGGAATTACAAGCATATGGCTAATGTAAATAAGGAAAGCAGGATTACAGCGGTAAACATAAATGAAGGTTATCATTTACAGTTAAGAATTATCACTCCCATGGAGGCGATTTATGAGTAGTAAGGAATCGAAAGCGCAGATAGAAGTTTGGGAATGGAAAGAAATTGCCTATAAAGAGGTGGAAAATCTGGGATTAAAAGAAGCTCTGAGGGCAAGGTTGGAAAAATCTGCGGTTACGGTGAAAAAGATGGGAATAAATACAGTCAGCATCGTGGGAAAATAGCCCAGTAGAATTCACCCTACTAAAGAACAAACCGGACTTACTTCGCTTATCCCCGCACCTCGCGGGACGGCCTCGATACTCCGATTTACGGAACTCGATGACAGATACATACCGGATGCCGAGTGTCCGAAGGACGTATCGAGGCATAAATTCTATATCCCAGCTTTAATCGAAGGGCGTCGTGATGCCCCTCAATTCTTTGCGTTATTCCCGTCCCGTCATTAAAATATGGGCGTATTATGGGAGGGATCGATGTGGGGCATTCCCCAGCTTACCGACGATATTCTTATCATAGTCCTCGGGGTGATCGCCGCGCTTCTGGCGGGGATCATCGTCTTCGTTATCGTGAGGCTCGTGACTGTCAAACGGGTCGACCATGAGATGAAACTGCTAATCGCCGCGAAAAAGTATGAGGCGGCGGCCGCGCTCGGCGAGGAGTACCTCAAACGGCATAAGCCGGAGTTCGCGGTGCTGATCGCGCTCGGCGAGGCTTACGACATGATGCAGGACTGGACGAAGGCGCTCAAGTACTATTCCGATGCGAGTATCACGGCGGGAAAAAATAAAGCGGTGTATCATTCGGTCGTGGTGCGGCTCGCGAGGGTGTGCGAACGGCTCGGACGGCATAAGGACGCGCTGTCGTACTACCTGATGATCCTCGAGGCCGACGGCAGTAACGCCGAGGTGCTGTACGAGATCGCCGTGCACCATTACGACACCCGCAACCTCAAGAAGGCGCGTGAGTACATCGAACAGCTCCTGAAATTCCGGCCGGGCCTGATCGACGCGCGTTTCCTGTACGGGAAGACGCTCTTCGAGACCGGACAGTTCGCGTCCGCGCTCAAGCAGTTCGAACTTCTGGAAAAATACGACCCGGAGAACCGCGAGGTTTTCTTCCTCAAGGGGCGCTGTCTGGAGAACCTGAAGATGTTCAACGACGCTGTGAACGCGCTCGAGACCTATCTCTCGTTCGAGGACCTGATCGCCGAACAGCGCGAACGAGCGATGACGTCCATGCTCCAGATGCTCCTCAAGTCCAAACAGCACAGGACTGGCGTGGAGAAGGCCGAGAAGTTCCTCGGCGGCGAGCTGACCGACGGGACGAAAAAGGAGATCATGTACCTCTGCGCGAACCTGAAAAAGGAACTCGGCGAGGAATATAAATCGGTGCTGATGTTTAACGAAATCGCGCGTATCGATCCGGGTTTCCGTGACGCCGGGATGATCGCGAAGAAGTACGAGAAGCTTGTCCAGCACTCCATCCTCTCGAAATACTTCACGAGCGATGAGGAGATGTTCGACAAGGTCTGTCGGAACATTCTCACGAATCCGTCGTACCAGCTTGTTCACAGGGGGCTCGACCAGTATATCTACCTGCGGGGCGGGAACTACGCGGTCTTCTTCCGGCATATCGACCCGATCAACTACGCCCAGATGAGCGCACTCGAGACGTTGATCGGCGCGAGGCGCGAGGCGTTCGGCGGGTGCGAGATATACGCGCTATACGGCACGGATAACGACACATCCGTCCACCCGTGGAGGAAGACGTCGGATGTGATCGAACGGGACGAACTGTTGAAAAAGCTGAAAAAAGCGGCCGAAACTCTTTCTTAAAATTGGAAGTTAGGTAATCTTGTGATATACTATTGTTGATTTTTCCGTGGCGGAGGCTGTTATGAGAAAGTTGATCGTCTTCTGGTCGGGTATTCTGCTGGCGGTCATAGTATTCTTCAATTCGAACTGTTCCGGAAATATTTTCGGCGAGACGGATATCCAGAAGATCATCACGAACTGGGAAACCGCCTACGAAATCACCTATTGCAACAAAACCAACGCCACCACCAACTACAATTTCACAATCAATGTAACGAATAGCCGCGTCAGTAATTTTTCCTGGATTTTTAAATTCAAACCCTACGGCCAGTACGAATGGATCACGTTCAAGACGAATGTCACCAACGACTCCGAAACCGGCACTTATATCATCAACCAGTTCAGCGATAAGATCACGCTTTATTCTTCCACCACCCTTCAGGTGAAATACCTTATTTCCTCCGGCGGCGGTTTGACCCTGAAGGACTTCATGATCCTGAGCAACGGGACGAACTACGCGGTGCATCCCGTGTTTACCACCAACATCGGCGCTGATTATTTCTCCTACTACGACACCGAGTTTGTATTCAGCAAGATCGCCGATTAATCGCGGGGATTTTAACAAGTGCCCCTGTTTTATGTAAAATAGGGAGTTCCATATCAACGAGGAGCGCTCCATGGAATTCGGGATCAGAAACCTCGGCGAATGCCGTCATATATCGCCCCTTTTGGAAAAATTCCTTTCCCCGAAAAGCGTCTTTGTCTCCGACAGCCGGAAAGTCTTATACAATCCCGAATTCGACGGCGGGCATAGTCCCGCGATAGACTTCACCCACAGCTTCGAGCTCGCCGGGCCCCGTGAAAAAATCTACTTCGATCCCGCAAGGGTCAACTGCGGGATTGTGACATGCGGCGGGTTATGCCCCGGCCTCAACGACGTCATCCGTTCGATAGTCATGCAGTCCTATTACCGTTACGGAGTGCGCTCCATCACCGGCATCCGTTACGGCTACAACGGGCTCAATCCCAACAAAGCCATCGAGCCGGTCATGCTGACTCCTCAGCTTGTGCGGAATATCCATACGATGGGTGGGACGATGCTCGGTTCGTCGCGCGGCGGCACCGAGGATATCGGGCTTCTTGTCGATACATTGGAGAAGTGGAAGATCAATATCCTCTATACTATAGGCGGCGACGGGACATTGCGCGGGGCGAAGGAAATCGCCGAGGTGGCGCGAAAACGGGGTCTCGACCTCGCGGTAGTCGGCATCCCCAAGACCATCGATAACGATATCAGCTTCATCGACCGTTCGTTCGGCTACCAGACCGCGGTCGCCGAAGCGGTGCATTCGATCTACGCGGCGCATGTCGAAGCGGAAGGCGCGCCCAACGGGATCGGCCTTGTCAAACTGATGGGCCGCTATTCGGGATTTATCGCCGCGAGCACGACCCTCGCGATGAACGATGTGAATTTCTGCCTCATCCCCGAAGTCCCGCTCAAGCTGGACGCGTTCTTCTCGGCGCTCGAAGACCGGATACTCCGGCGCGGGCATGCGGTGATCTGCGCGGCGGAAGGGGTAGGGCAGGACCTTCTCGATAACACGAGCAATAAGGCCGCGCGCGACGCGTCGAATAACGTCGTGTTCAAGGATATCGGTGTGTTCCTCAAGACGAAAATCAACGAGTACTTCGATAAAAAGGGTATCGAGATCAACCTGAAATATATCGACCCGAGCTATATAATCCGGAGCGCCCCGTCGTGTCCGATGGACGCGATATTCTGCGCCCAACTCGGACAGTACGCGGTGCATGCCGGGATGGCGGGGAAGACGGATATCGTGATCGGCCGGTGGAACAATATGTTCACCCATGTCCCGATCGAGCTCGCGATTTCGCAGAGGAAGTTTGTGGATATCAACTCGCTCTTCTGGAATAACGTGATCGAGGCGACCGGCCAGCCCGTGTCGTGGGACACCGACCTGACGAGATAGGAATAATTCATTGAATAGTAATATGCATGCTGTTGATTTACTCATCGAAAGAATTATCGAAAAAAAAAGCCCCATTGTAGTGGGATTAGACCCCATTCTCGATCATATCCCATCTTTTATAAAAAGGAAACATTTTCAAGGAAATCTTGGATTTCATAGTGTATTTGAAGTTATTACCGAGTTTAATGAAATAGTGATTTCTAAGCTTAAAGATATCATTCCCGCGGTCAAACCTCAAATTGCATATTATGAGAAATATGGCAGCGAAGGAATAAAGGCTTTTGAGCAAACCATCAAACTCGCGAAAAAAGCGGGATTAACTGTCATCGAAGATGGAAAAAGAAACGATATCGGCAGCACGGCACAAGCGTATGCGGATGGATATTTAGGCGAAGTGAATATTGAAGGAAAGCTCTATAAATCTTTTGATGTTGATTTTCTGACAGTATCACCCTATCTCGGAAGCGATAGTATAGACCCGTTTGTTACGACTTGCGAGAAGCATGGAAAAGGGATCTTTGTTTTGGTTAAGACTTCTAATCCATCGAGCAGTGATTTTCAGGATTTAGTGTTATCGAATGGCAAAAAACTGTATTATCATGTCGCGGATTATATTAATCGCGTTGGTGAAAGAACAATCGGTAAGTATGGTTACTCATTGACCGGGGCGGTCATAGGGGCGACCTATCCCGGTGAGGCGGCAGAAATGCGGAAATACTTGCCTCATTCATTTTTCCTTGTCCCGGGTTTCGGGGCGCAGGGCGGAACTGTTTTGAGTGTAACAAATTGTTTCGGGGAAAATGGGCTCGGTGCGATTATTAATTCATCCAGGGGAATTCTCTACGGATACATGGATTCTCATTCCTCCGATTTGGATTCGGCTACATATCGGTCATTATTTTATAATTCAGCCGAAGATATGAGAAACAGTATTGTATGTGAACTTAAATCCCGTTTTCAGGGAAATCTTCTATATTGAAAATATTTTCCTTTTTACCCTTGACGTTTGTATATGGACGTGATAGAATATAGGTGTATTATTAATTAACTAATTAATTAAATTGGGAGGCGGCTATGGCGAGACCGAAGAGCGAGGCGCCGAAACACGACGAGGAATCCGCCAAGAAGCGAATCCTCGAGGCGGCGGAGAACCTTTTTTCGGCGAAGGGTTTCGACGCCGCGACCATAGGCGGGATCGGAAAACAGGCCGGGGTGAATTCCGCCCTGCTGTATTACTATTTCACGAACAAGGAAGCAATCCTTCACGAGCTGATGGCGTCGGCGGTACGTGAGGCGGTGGCCGTTGTCGAGCAGAGTTTCTCGAAGATCGGAGTCGCGGATATCGACGCAATCGCGGCGTTCATGGGCGACGTGCTCCTGTTCCTGCGTTCGAAAAAGAACTCGCTCAAGATCATGCTGAATGAGATTATGCGGGCGGACAGGGAAAATGCCTACATTTTCGAACTGCTCTCGCCGGTGTACGAACTTGCGCAGAAGAAGCTCCGCGAGATCGACGGTTTCACCGACCCGGTCGATACGAACTATCTCAGGATCAAACTGTTCTTTATCTACACCGCGCCGCTCATGCTGAGCGTGGTGATCGGCGATGAATGGAAGGCGTTCCACAAGATCGGCGAGGCCGAGTTCCAGATCAAGTTCCTTGGCGCGATGAAAGAGATCGCGGTGCTTCTAGATAAAAAAAATCTTTTATAGACAGGAGCGGGGTATGAGATGGATATTGTTTGTCTTAACAGCGCTGATGATACCGGCATTACTCTCGGCAAAGGACGATATCTGGACGAACAGGGGTTCCGAGCCCGGGGCGAAGCTGATCGTGAACTACTACAAGGATTTATACACCAAGGCCGGCGATTACGATTCCTGCTGGAAGTATGTCGAGGCGTTGGAGTTCTACAGCAAGAACTATGTGAAAAAGGAAGAGAAGAAACAGTGGCTCGAGATCGCGGTCAAGGCTGGCGAGAAGGCGGTAAAGCTCAAGCCTAAGGGGCTCGAGGGGCTTCTCTGGTACGGCGCGGTTTACGGGAAACTGACCGAGCTGAATATGGATCCGGCCGGTGTGACGAAGGTGATCGAGATCGCGGATAAGATCATCGCGATCGATCCCTCGTTCGGCGGCGGCACGGCTTATCTGATGAAGGCCCGTCTGTACCACAAGGCCCCCGGGTGGCCGATCAGTATCGGCGACCACGACAAGGCGCTTGCCAACTACCAGCTCGCGTACAAGTACGGCAAGGAAATCCCCGTGCTGTATCTCTACTACGCGGAGTTTCTGGTGGAGAAGGGAAAGAAGCCCGAGGCGCTCGCGCTGATAGAAAAAGGGCTGAAGATCAAGTACGATCCGCTCAACCCGGATCACAAGAAGATGAAAGAGAAGCTCGCGGCATTGAAAGAAAAGTGTAAATAAAAGTACGGGGTGAATATGAAAAAGAACTTCTTCGAACGTCTGGCGGAATTCTCGACTCGAAACTCCTTATGGATTATTATCGGTACTATCGTCCTTACTGTCGGCGTCGGCCTCTGCATCCTCCGCTTGGAAATGAATAACGACCTCCTCAAGCAGGTTTCGCCCGCAAGCGATATCGGCTACTATCCGCATCACATCAACGAGACGTTCGGCGGAGTATCGCCGTTGATTATCGTGATCGAGAGCGATGGGATATTCACCCATGAAAACCTGACGCTCATCCGGAATATCACCCGCCTGATCGAATCGATGGACGGGATCGAGAACGTCATCAGTATCACGGACACCAAGGACTTGACTTCCAACAAGTACGGGATTGTCGTGGACGATATGTTCAAGGAGAACATCCCGACTAACGCGAACGAGATCGAGGCGAAGAAGAAATATATCCTTTCCAAAGATATGTATATCGGGCGGCTGATTTCAGCCGACGGAAAATACGCGATGGTGCTTGTGACCGCGAAGGGCGGAAACAGGATCGATAAGATATCGCTCGAGATACAGAAGCGTGTCGACGAGCTCGTGGCCGGAAAGAATGTCAAGCTCTATTACGGCGGAAGCCCGACGATCATGAACGCGCTTTCGGAAGTGGTGGCGGGCGACCTGATCATCCTCGTGCCGTTCGTCGCGCTTATAGTCGCTGGCGTGCTCTTTATGTCATTCGGCAGGATACGCGGGGTGATTCTCCCGCTGACCGCCGTCGGTTTCGCGACAATCATCGCGATAGGCATTATGGGCGTATTCAAGGTGAATTTCACAATGATCGGCTCGGCCATCCCGGTGGTGCTGATCGCGGTGGGTAACGCATACGGCATCCATGTAATGGCGAAGTATTACGAGGAGACGTCGAAGGGAATCACCGATCCGCTGCGGCTGACCCATATGACGGTTCGCGACGTGGGCATGCCGATCCTGATGGCGGGACTGACAACCTTCTTCGGCTTCGTTTCGATTATCATCTCCGATCTCCAAATGATTCAGGATTTCGGTATCTATACGTCTATCGGGGTGGTGCTTGCGCTTGTGATTACGCTCCTCTTCATCCCGGCTATGCTCTCGCGGATGAAGCCCCAGCTCCAGAAGATCGCCGCCCAGCAGGAAGGGAAGAACCATAAGATCGGGAAGTTCGCGGAGTTTCTTTCGCGGACGATGGTCGAGAGAAAAGTCTGGGTGCTCATCGTGTTCGGCGCGATCGCCGCGCTGTGTATCTCCCAGTTCTATAAACTTTACCCCGAGATGGATTACCTCTCCTATTTCAATAAAGACAGCAAGCCGGTCGAAGTCAGCAAGGTCATCAACGACCATTTCGGCGGATACAGCGCGTTCTCGATCTACCTCAAGGGCGATATGACGGACTCGGACATCCAGAAGACGATGGTTCTGCTTGAAGAGAAAGCGAAGTCGATCAAGAAGATAGCCGCGATGGGCGGGGTTCACGGGATGATCTCCGAGCTCAACTCGCTCTGGAGCGGGATCAAGACTATTCCGGATACAAAGGGCGAGATAGAAAACCTCTGGTTCTTTATCGACGGCCAGCCCGAACTGAAAAGCATGGTGACGAAGGACAAGACCGAGGGCGTGATCACGTTCCTTTTGCCGTCGGTGTCGAGCGGGTACGAGAAACAGATTTTCGGGCCGCTCAAGGACTATGTGACGAATTTCCAGGGCGCGATCACGATGGCACCTGTGTACTATACTAACGAGCGGCTTGTCCGACTCGTGGCGCTCATGCTCTCTAACGCATACGCTAAGGAGGGCAAGATCACCCTCGATATCGCGAGCCTCGAAGAACTCGCGCTGTCCGCCGGGAACGCGGTCCTCGGCTTTGAGCCGTTCTATCCCGCGGAGACCCTCTATAAGTATCTCTCCGGCCCCGAGTGTGAAATTACCCTTTCCGGGCAGCAGGCCGGAAGGATCGTATCGAAACTGAAAACCGCTCAGGACTATTCGGTCGATGGGATTTATAAGGCTATTCTGCCGCTCGTACAGTTAAGCGCGGATGTCACGACAAACGACATCGCCGCGCTCGCGGACAGCCTCGCGTTTCGTTACGCCGAGGATATCAAGCTCCAACGGTACAACTTTGCGGTAGAGATGGTGTACCAGTCCATGGGAATCGAAATCGACCGGGGGCGGCTGATGTACGCAGTCGCGCCGATGTTCTGGCATACGATGCCGGTCGAACGCGACTATGCCGGGCCTGTGGCGAACACGGCGCCTATCGAAACGCTCGAGGTGAGCGGCTACGCGTACCTGATCTCGCAGTTGAAGGAGCGCCTGTTTACGAGCCAGATGGCGAGCCTGATCCTCGCGCTTGTGGCGGTGCTGATCCTTAACTCGCTCACCTTCCGTTCGGCGCTCAAGGGGCTTGTGTCGATCACCGCGGTCGTATTCACGCTGGTCGTGAACTTCGGCGTGATGGGCGTGTTGGGTATCCCGCTCGATCTGGTCACGGTGACTATCGCGAGTATCGCTATCGGGACGGGGATCGATTACAGCATCCATTTCACATCGAGGTTCAGCCTCGAGATGGAGCGGAACGGCGGCGACGAGCATATGGCGGCCGCGGTCACGTTGTCCACGACAGGGCTCGGGATCCTCGCCAACGCGCTCGCGGTCGGCCTCGGGTTTGTGGTGCTTCTCATCTCCGGCCTCAGCCCGATCCGCACTCTCGGGATGCTTCTGGCGATCAGTATGCTGGTTAGTTCCCTTTCGGCGCTGACGCTTCTCCCGGTGATGTATAAGATTTCCGGCGTGTTCCGTGTGAAGGAAAAAACTATTTCAGGAGGAAATAAATGACAAGCGTAAAATGCTTATTTGCAGCCGTTCTGTTAGCAATTGGGGTGTCCGGCGGGTTTGCCCTGACCGGGCAGGAAGTGCTCGATAAGGTGGAGAACGCGATGACCGGGCCGCAGGACGTCGAATCGCTGAACACGATGGTGCTCGCGAATCTCGACGGTAGCGGTAAGGAAATCCGTGAGATGAAGATGTACCTCGCCGGAAAGGATATGCGTGTCGTGAAGTTCACCAAGCCCGCGAGTGTCAACGGTATCTCGCTTCTCGTGACCGGCGAAGACCAGATATGGGTCTATCTGCCCGAGACCAAGAAGATCAAGATGATCCAAGGCTCGTTCAAGAACGACAGTTTCCAGGGGACGGACTTCTCCTATGACGAGATCGGCAGTTATGAGTACGAAAAGGACTACGCCGCCGAGATCATCAAGGAGGATGACAAAATGTATTCCCTCGTGATGACGCGCAAACCCGGCTCGGAGAAGATATACGACAAGGTGACGATGGATGTCAGCAAGGAGAACTTCATCCCGACTAAGGTCGAGTTCTACAAGGGCGCGACATTAATCAAGGTGCTCGAGATACTCGATGTGAAGGTGATCGGGAAGTACACCACGCCCGTGAAGATCAAAGTCACCGACAAGTCGAAGAACCATTACACCGATATGGAGATCAAGGACATCAAGTTCGACCAGGGACTGAAGGACAAGGGCATATTCACCCAGCAGTACCTGAAGAAAAAGGAATAAAAGGATAATATGATGCGGAGAATCCTCGCGATCTCGATGCTCCTCTTGGTGTTCGCGCCGGGGTGGGGTATCGATATCCTCGGGAAATTCAAGACCGAGCTAAGGCTGTCCTTGACTAACGGCGACTTCCTGTTTAACGAGATCAACGGCTACCTGAAGTTCGACCAGCAGATCAACGACAACCTGTATGCGCTATTCCAGCTTGGGGTGAGGTATATCGGCAATCCGGTCGGCAAGGATACGTTGAACAATATCCTGACCCCGCAGGAACTGGCATGGTCGAGCACGATGATGCCGGTCGAGATATTAGTCGAGGAAGTCTACTTCACCTACAACAATTTCATTACCGAGGGTATCGACCTGACTGTCGGGAAGCAGAGGATCAACTGGGGCGCGGCGGATATGTTCAACCCGACCGACCTCATGAACGCTGGCGACCTGTCGGACTTCCTGAGTTTCGGGAAAAAGTCGCCGTCGCTCTCGCTCAATATGATCTATTACTTCTATATCATTGAGTACCAGTCGAGCATCCAGTTCGTCTACCAGCCGTACAGCCCGGTCGCGAGGATCAACAAACTGCTGATCGACACAATCGAGAGCGAGCTGGAAGGCCAGCTTCTGGGGCAGATCACGAATCAGGGCACGTCGTTTACGAACCTTTCATCGGGATGGCTCGATCCGATTGTTGAAACGCCTATCCCGTCTCTTCTGGGAAGTTCGTTCGGACTGCGCTATACCCTCAGCCTCGGGATGATCGATCTCTCTGCGAACATAGTCAGCAGGATGAACGATCTGCCGTTTGTGAGAAAGCTCGAGGCGAATATGGGAGCGGAGATCGATTTGTTCGGCGGGGACACGAACCTGACGCTGATCAGTAAGTCCTACGAACTCGCTTATTACCATGAGACCGAGGTCGGGCTGGACTTCACGTGGAACAACGGGTTTTTCGTGACGTGGCTCGAAGTCGGGGTGTTCTTCCCCGGGGTAGCGGTCACGACGGCGGTAGTCGATACGGCGGTGAGCGTGATATTCCCGCCCATTTCCAGCAATGTCACGGTGGTGCAGGAACAGCCCTATATCTCGAACCAGGCGTATGTCAAGTACACTCTCGGCGGAGACTGCCATTTCGAGGGCGGATGGTACTTGAACCTTCAGTTCGCGCACGGGTATTTTACCGAACGCGGGGTGAGCGGGATGGAACGCCTGTCGGACTTCCTGATCGTGCACGGCGAGAAGACGCTCTTCAGCGACAAACTGAAGCTGATGGTGACGGGCATACTCAATGTCAATACGTGGGGCGACGCGTTCGGCGCGCCGGACTTCGGGGCGTATTTCGCCTCGCATAGCGGAGAAGTGCTCCAGCTTGCCGCGTCCTATGCCCCGTCGCTCGACCTGACATTCACCCTCGGGGTCATGCTCTTCGATGGCGGCGCGGAATGCACGATAGGGAAGATGAAAAGCTACGACCTCGTCTATACGTCGTTCGAGTACGCGTTCTGAAACCGCATCATTTTCGGGCGGAAATAAGCGGATTGTTCCGAAAGTAATCACCGGGGTGTATCCAAAAAAGCACACCCCGTTCTTTTATCTCTCCCCTTTTTTGAAAAAGATGAAAAAAGCCCCAAAATACGCCCGAAATGGGCGGATTTTTATGCGCGCCGCTGTAAAACGGGGCGTCTCTCCGGAACGGCTGGAATGGGGGTTGGCACGCTTTATGCTCTATATAGGTGTAACATGTCACGAGGAGGATAAAGATGTGCCCCTTAAAAGAAAACTGTAGTTTCTACCGTTTGAACCAGAGCGCCAAACTCTCGACGAACGAAGTGGGCTTGATGAAAAAGGTTTTCTGCGACTCGGAGCTTTTCTTATTGAATAAGGATTGCCGGATATTCCAGTACCGGATGCACCGGAAGACTTCCCGGCCCCGTCCTATGCACATGAATCCCCTCGGCTAAAAATCGAAAATAGCCAATGCCTCCAAATCATACAGAATGAAGGGGCGTCCTCGATGGGCGCCCCTTATTCTATTATAAGACCGTATGAAAAGGGACATGCCCCTTATTCTGTGGATCCTCGCAAAAATGAAAAAAATATTTCGCGAATACCTTGACTATAGTTCTATATAGAACTATAATAGTGTATGGATAAAAAAGCAGTGCTTGCATTAATCGGCAGGATTCATTCGAAGGCGAACGAGTATATTACGCAGGAACTTGAGAAACGTGGGATCAGGGGATTAGTCGTTTCACATGGGGAAATCCTGGTCAATCTCTATCGTTACCAGAGATTAAGCATGAAAGAACTGGCGGGAAAAATCGATAAGCGAAAGAATACACTGACTGTTTTAGTGGAGAAACTGATCGAATTTGATTATGTCGAAAAAACACCAAGCCCGGAGGACGGACGGTTTTTTTATATCACCCTAACAGAAAAGGGCCGCCTCTTTCAGAAGGATTTTGAGGAGATTTCTACGAACGTGTACTCGCTGATTTATACCGGGTTTTCAGAGGCCGATCAGGAAAAGCTGATGGAATTATTAGAAAAAATGTATAAAAACCTTTAAAAAATTTTATCTAATAGTTCTATATAGAACTAATATAAACTTTCCAAGGAGGATAGAATGGAAATGACGAACAAAGAGAAGGTCGTAGCGTTGATCACCAGTCTCGAAACGGGCGACAAGACGGCAATCGGGTATATCAATCCCGAAAAGTATATCCAGCACAACCTGATGGCAGGGGACGGTCTACAGGGTTTCGGCGAACTTCTTCACAAATTACCTCATGGCAGTGTGAAAGCGAAGGTGGTCCGGGCTTTTTCCGACGGCGACTATGTGTTTACTCAGACGGATTACGATTTCTTCGGGCCAAAGGCGGGATTTGATGTTTTCAGATTTGAGAATGGTAAAATTGTCGAGCACTGGGATAATCTCGCTGAAAAGGCCAAAACTCCGAATCCGAGCGGACACACCCAGTTTGACGGGGAAACAGAGATTACCGATCTCGATATGACACACACGAATAAACAAATCGCCGGCGATTTCCTGAAAACCGTACTGATAGGCGGGCAATTCGACAAACTCGCTCATTATATTGACGGTGAGAAATACATCCAGCATAATCCGAATATCGGCGATGGGATTTCCGGGTTGATTAAAGCGGTTGAGGCGATGGCGAAACAGGGTATCCATATGGTGCTAATTAAAATACGCATGGTTTTTGGCGAGGGAAACTTCGTTCTCACAGTAAGCGAGGGAACTTTCGCCGGAAAACCCGTCGCCTACTATGACTTATTCAGGCTAAAGAATAATAAAATTGTCGAGCATTGGGACGTCATCGAGGAAATTCCGCCCGCTGAAAAATGGGCAAATAAGAACGGAAAATTCTAATAGCCGGGCTGTTATAGAAAAGGAGCGGGAAAAAACCGCTCCTTTTCGTTGAGGATGATTTCGTTAATCTAGTACTCCAGCTTCCCGCCGGTCACACTTAGGAGCGCGCCGTTCACTACAGCGGACTTGACTTGCGCCGGAAATACGAATATCAGTTTCCGGCCGGGATCGTAGCCGCCGTCGGTCTTGATCGTCACCGCCGCCTTATCCCCGTCGATATTGCATGTCACCGCCGTGAGGCGGTAGCCGCCGTGCATGAAGCTCCAGCTCGAGCCGTCGTCCTCGTAGACCGCGCCGAACGCGTACCCCGAAGAGTCGGGATAGACCGTCAGCGTGACGTCACGAAGTTTGGCGAGATCGGCGGTATTCTTCATCTTGAACTCATAGGTCGGCAGGATCGCGCCCGCCCGGACAAATACCGGGATGTTCTCCATAGTGACCGGGAGAGTATACTTCCCGGCGGCGTAACGCTTCCCGCTCCAGAAGTCGATCCATTCCCCGCCGGGAAGAGCGACCTGCACCGATGCGGTATTCGAACTGAGCACCGGGCAGACCAGCATATTCTTGCCGAACAGGAACACTTCGTCGGCATCGCAGTAGTCGTAGCCGTAGTCGAAAAAGAGCGGGCGCATGATCGGCGTACCGGTCAATGTGGCGTGATAGACCTGTGTATAGAGATAGGGCAGAAGCTGATAGCGCAGGCGGATGTATTTCCAGATAATCGGGTGGTAGTTCTTGAATGCCTTGACGTAAGGTTCCTGCATCATCGAACCCTTAGCCGAATGGTTCCGCATAAAGGGCATAAACGCGCCGAGCTGCATCCAGCGTGTGAAAAGCTCGGCCGTGGTACTCGCCGAGAAGCCTCCGATATCCGAGCCGGAGTAGGGCATGCCCGAGAGTCCGAGGTTCAGGATCATCGGGACGACATGAAGGATATCCGGCCAACGGGATACGTTGTCGCCCGTCCACATGAACGCGTAACGCTGGATTCCGGGATAGGCTGAACGTGTCAGCAGGAATACGCGGTTCGACGGATCGGCGCTGTAGATACCGGCCGAGGTGGCCATCGCCATGGTGAGGCCGTATATATTGTGCAATGCGTCGTAATCGGCGACATTGCCTTCCCAATCCATCATCGCGCCTGCGTCCATTCCCCATCCGCTGACTTCGGACTGAAAGACGCTCGGTTCGTTCATATCGATCCATTGCCCGGAGACGCCCCAATCCTTCATGATCTTATAGAGATTGCCCCACCAAGCCCGGGTTAGGGGATAGGTGAAATCGGGGAAATAGCACATTCCCGGCCACACTTTCCCGATAAAGTAATCCTCGCCGGTCTTATCATACATGAAGACGTCGAAGTCCTTACCGCTCTCGCAGACCCAGTATCCGTCCTCGACCTTTACACCCGGATCGATGATGGTCACGGTCTTGATCCCTTTTTCCATCAGCCCGGCGGTCATTTTTTTAATGTCGGGGAACGTCCCGGAGTTCACGGTGAACGTCTTGTACTCTTCCATATAGTCGATATCGAGCCAGATGGACTCGATCGGGATATCGTTTGCCTCGAAATTTTTCACGACCGAGTTGATCGATGTTTCGCTCATGTAGGAATAACGGCACTGGTGGAAGCCGAACGCCCAGAGCGGCGGAAGGTAGGGCCTTCCGGTGATCGAGGTCAGCTTGTCGAGCACTTCGGCAGGGCTTCCCGGCATGATGTAGAGCTCGGTATAGTTGCCGTTCGCACCGAAACAGGTGGCGAACGACGCGTCCTTGAAGTCCTTGAGGATGTGATTCTTGCCCTTGTTGGTGTCGTTGAACGAGAACGCGCCCACCGACGGCATATCGAGGAAGACACCGCAACTGTACTCGGGGTGCATCGCGATATAGGTCGGGAATGACGAATAGTACGGGTACCTGTCGGCGTTGTAGTTCATGATCGTCGACCCGTTCAGGTTGAGCATAGTGGACTGCCCGCCCGCGCCGAAGAACTTCTCGTTGTTGTAATCGAAATCGAAGTTGAATGAATCGGTTTTCCCGATCTTGAGATAGACGACTCTCGAAGAGAAAACCTGTTTCCCGGCGTAGGTCACGGTGAAACGAAGGTCCTTCTTGTCGATCTTGACCGCGGTCTTACCCGATTCCAGTGTAAAGGAAGCCGCGTCATTCTTGAGGAAGACCTTCGCGGGTTTCACCGGAGACGTCACGGCGTAGGAGGGATGGGGTAACTGGTCTTTCGCCGACTGCCCGTAGAGATGTACGATGCCGTTCGACGAAATGGAGAACTCGAAATACATATTCGTGTAGTTCACCCGCAGCGTGTTATTGGTAAAAACGAATCCGGTCAAGCCGCCGGAAACCTGGTAAGTCTTTGTATACCCAGTCGACACCCCGCAGACGAGTAGCGCCGCGAGGATCAGTAATGCCATGAATCCTTTTTTCATTGCCGCCTCCTGATTTATTGATTTACCGTAATACTAAAACTCTACTCGATCACCGCCTTGCCGTCCTTTACCGCGACGGGTTTTCCGTTAAAGGTGAGCGCTGTGATGTCCTTCGGCAGGACGACGATCAGCTTCCGTTTGAGGACCATTTTCCCCTCGGCGGCGGAAGTCATTTCCGCAGTGTTCCCTTTCGAAGTATAACTGAACTTGGAATAGAGGTACATTCCCTTCTGGTAGTCGAAGCTGACGAAGTCGTCCTCGAACAGGCGGCCCGCTGCGTTACCCGCAGAGTCGGGATAGACAGTCAGCGTGACGTCGCGTGTCTTGTCGAGCTCCATCGTGCTCTTGTACTCGAACGCATAGGTCGGCAGGATAGTCCCGCCCTTCACGAAGACGGGGATGTCGTCGATCACGGCGGTGATCTTCTGGTCGCCCTTCACGGTCTTTCCGGTATGGTAGTCGTACCATGCCTCACCCGGGAGGACGGCGTTCAGCGTCTTGGACTTCGATAACGGGTCGAGCGCCGGGACGACGAGGATGCTGTCGCCGAACAGGAACTCCTTATCGACATCGAGGTACTTATCGCCGAACTCGAGGAAGAGCGGACGGACTACCGGGACGCCGCTCACACTTGCCTCATAAGCCATCGTGTAGAGGTACGGCATGAGCGTATAACGGATCGTCATGTATTTCTTGATGATGGGCAGGTTTTTCGTGAAAACGTACGGCTCCTGCGGGAGGGTGTTCTTCTCGGTGTGGTCGCGCATGAACGGCATGAACGTCCCGAGCTGAATCCAGCGTGTGAACAGTTCCTCGTTCGGGCTGCCCGTGTACCCGCCGATATCCGCGCCGTTGAACGGTATCCCCGAGAGGCCGAGGTTCATCGACATGCTGAGATTCATCCCGAGATGCGACCAATCGGCGGAGTTGTCGCCGGTCCAGACGAAGGCGTAACGCTGTGCGCCGGAGTATGCCGCGCGTGTCAGGATGAAGATGCGCTTATTCGGCAGGAGGTTCTTGACCGCCTCGAAGGTCGCGGAGATCATCGTAAGGCCGTAGATATTGTGAAGGTACTTGTGTTCGGTCGGGGTGCCGTGGTTGTTCTGGATAGCCTCGGGCGCCATCGTTCCGCCGGGGACATTGAACACGCTCGGCTCGTTCATATCGTTCCAGAAGCCGTCGATCCCGAGTTTCAGCAGCGCCGGGTGCTGGTTCTGCCACCATGCGAACGAGGCGGGGTTGGTGAAGTCGGGAAAGGCGCAGACTCCCGGCCAGACGCTTCCGGTATAGGTCTTCCACGGCGACGCGGCGGTCTTGCTCTTATTGGTGATCTTCACGAATATCTGGGCGTTAGTTCCGGAAGTGTACACGGGGTACTTCTTATCGTTCTTGATCCCCGGGTCGACTATCGCCACGAGCCGGATACCCTGCTTGTCGAGCGCGTCGGCCATTCCCTTCGGGTCGGGGAACGACTTGGGGTTGTAGGTGAATGCCATATTGTTGCTCATGAAGTCGATATCGAGATAGAGGACGTCGATAGGCAGGCCGAACTTCTTGAAGCTGTCCGCGACCGTCATCACGTCCTGCTGGCTCATATAGCTGTAACGGCACTGGTGGAAGCCGAAGCCCCAGAGCGGCGGAAGGTTGGGCTTTCCGGTGAGCGAGGTGTAGTTCCCGATCACGGTCTTCGGCTCGCCGGGGAAGATGTAGAAATCGATCCGGTCGTCGTAGACCGCCGAATAGTACTCGTCGCCCTTCAGGAAGCAGAACTCGCTCTTCGCGGGGTTATCCACGAAGACGCCGTAGGAGTACCCGTCGCCCATCGCGAGATAGAACGGGATGGAGACATAGACCGGATCGGTCGAAGTGTGGTACTTATAGGTGTCCGAGTTGTACATCGTGAAACTGCGGTGGGTCAGTTCGAATGCGCCGGTTTTTTCGCCGAGACCGAAGTAGCGTTCTTTTTCGACCGGACTGACGAGATAGAGCTTCTCCTCCTCCTCGTCCTCGACAATCGAACCCTTAAATATTTTTTTTCCTTTCTGCAGGACGGTCACGCCGAAAGTTCCTTTTTCGGGAACACGAACTTCGTAATCGTTCCATCGGATCACATACATCCCGTTCGATATGAAAAGCAGCTTTTCCGCACCGGAAAGCGGCTTTTCCGATACTACCGAGTAGGAATAGTGGTACGGCAGGGATGATCCATAGGCGGCGGTAACCTTTACCGCGGGACCATCGAGAATCTCGATGACCGCGGAGATGTTATCATAGTTTAGGACAAGCTTTCCATAGTTGTAATCATACGATAATAGCTTTCCCATCTCGCCGAATGTGCCCGGCTTAACAGTCGCCTGCTGGCAGAGCGCGGTGAATCCGAGGATGAATAACATGAGGAAAACGGAGAATAGCTTTTTCATAAACACCTCCATGATCTATTTTGTACTGATTGAAATAAGCCTTAAGAACCCCGGTCGACGACCTCGGGCTGAAAGACACGGTCGGACTTGTCTCCGGGCGCGGCGGCGGCCGAAATATAGATTCCGCCCTCGTAGCCTATTTCGAACGCGGGCTGGCGGACCGACGATAGCCCCAGGTACTGCGACGCGGGCGCGTCGTCATAGCCGATCACCCTGACAGGCAGGCCGCTTTCCTGGATCGCGCTCCTCGCCCCATAGGCGAGCCTGTCGCAGAAACAGAATATACCGTCGAACGGTTCTTCCTTGAGCATCTCGCCGACAGCCTCATAGGCGGTCTTGTCGTCGACATAGATAAACTTCTCACGGAGCGGGATTCCCGCCGCTTTGAGCGTATCGCGGAATCCGCCGAGGCGTTCGTCCTGCTGCTGGCTGGGCGACTCTTCGCCGAGGTAGACGATAGAACGGCATCCCGCTCCGGCCAGGTACTTCGCGGCGAGATTGCCGCCGAGAGTGTTGTCTATCCGGAAACAGGCGGCGTCTTTTTCGTAACGGTCTATATAGGCGACGGGGGTGCCGAGCGCGGAAAGGAGATTTTTACTTTCGGGGGAGATGCCCGCCGAGACCACGATGATTCCCGCGAGGTTTTCCTTCGAGATATGCTCGACCACCAGCTCTTCGTACCTGCCGAGGTTGAAGACGAGCAGGTTCTTGTCGGATTCGTTAAGCGCGAAATAGATACCGCGCAGGATTTCGAAATAGAACGGGTGACTGACGACTGGGATGACGATGCCGACAGTGGCCGAGGAGAACTCGCGTCGGGCGAGACGGCGGGCGGATTCGTTGGGACGGTAATGCAGTCTGCGCGCGGTTTCGAGGATTCGGTCGCGCGTGTCGGGCCGGATATTCGGTTCGCCGTTCAGCGCGCGTGAAACCGTGCCCAGTCCCACCCCGGCGATCCGGGCGATATCTTTGATTGTTGCCATTCGTCACTCCATAAGAATCGTATCATGGAAACGCTTCCATGTCAAGGTTTGCGCGGGAAAAAACGGCGTTTTCGTTTCGCGCATTTTACTACTCTGCCGTGCAAGTATACTCATTCGGACTTAATGCGCGGGCACTCACTTGTACAGCGTTCCCTCACAGTCACAGCTAGTCACCGTCAGGGGGCGTGGCGGCTAATTATTTTAATCATCGGCTGTTTTGTATTGGGCTGTTTTTCTTCCTCGCGCTGGTGCCGTCCATGGCGTGCCCGGAACTAACGCATCCTTGCGTGTCGCCCGCGCGCTTTGAAGCGCGTTGTACTCCCGGGAAATCCAAGAAAAAGGCATTTGTTTGACGACCGAAGGGAGGAGTTATGCCTTTTTCGGATTTCTCGGCTCTTCTCCCAAGCTTCATCCGGCGCGGCATACTTTCTTTGCTTCTTTCTTTCCTATGCGGAAAGAAAGAAGATTTCTCCTCCCCCCCTCTCACCCCAAGTCCTTCGGAAGCTTGATTTTTATGTTATTCTGATTATTCCCCTGTTCCGCCATGAAAAGCTCCTTGTTTGTTATATTATTCTGTTATAATCAGTTTCTTTTTTCTTGACCGTTTTGCCTTTCGACTGTTTTTCCCCTCGCGCCGGTACCGTCCATGGCTCCCGCAGGCACTTCTCCCATCCGTGGGAGTCGCGTTTTACTTCCTGACATCTCGACTACGCCCCTAACATGCGTTTGGGACAAGCTCGGTGTCCGAGGCGATAAGAACACAAGGAACGGGATTTGCTCTCTTGTTTATGCTTTCCGGCTGTTTCTCCCCCGCCTCTATGCCGGAATGAAATCAATTCTTCGCATCCTATATTTTTTCCCCGCGAAACGTAAAAAACGCCGTTTGTTTGACGACCCCGCAGAGCGGGGGAGGAGTTACGGCGTTTTCGTTTCGCGCATCTTACTACTCAGCCGTGCAAGTATACTCATTCGGCATCAAGGCGGGGCACTCTTTGGATACTTTCTGGTGACAGAAAGTATCATATAACTTCCCTCTCACCCCACGTCCTTCGGAAGGCTGATTTTAAGGTTGTTAGCGGTATTATTTGCTTCGGGCAACGGGGGACTCCAGTTATTTGTTTTGCTGTACTTGGGAGCACATTATACTTTGCATAATTATTGACCCGATTATCAAAAATATCGTAATTAAAAGAGTACTATAAAAAGCACTGCTTTTTACTTTATCTCTTTTAAATGGTCGGTATTCGAAAAAGTAGAAAAAAAGAATCGCAAGTAATACTGCAAACCATAAACCACTTATATTATAAGTTTTGAAAAAACTATAAATTGGAGCAGAAATGAATTTAAAAAATTCAAATTTCGGATTGTAAAGGTTTAATCCTTGAGGGTTGGTTACAACCTGATTAGTAACAATAGGATGATTGGTGAGTATCAACGGTAAGGATTCCAGCATGATTTATCTCCGCGGTTATTTTATGGTAAACTGTCCCAAAACTTTTTTGAATACTCCAACCTTTTCAAATACTCCGCATAGCTGTTATCCGGTTTCTTTAAGTTATCGTTAACATAACTTATGCCTGAATAGACAAGCCCATAAAAGGACGGACGAGCGTAGTTATAGAGTTCCAACTGCATTTTTTCCGCCGATATGATATATGAACTTTTCACTTTACTTGAATTTTTTATGAATTGATCCATATAAATACTTCCTAATTTACCCGTCACAATATCAAATACAGTATTCACCCCAGCAGCAAGAACTCCTATTCCATTTTCATCAGTTGGATTGGTGGCATAAGCCCCAATACGATAAGCAGTAGACGAGGCGCCTAATGCCGTAGCCGCCATAAACAAAGGAGCCGCAAATTCGAGTTGGCCGAGCGCGGTTGCGATAATACCGCCTACTGAGCAAATAGTACTTCCAGCCGATGAAAGATCCGCCAAGTTCTTATATTCCTGTTCGAGACTCATTACACCAGGACTCATATAATTATGTGTCTGATTAAAGTTAATGCCGTTCATTGAAAGAGTATTCGACCCGGCAAATGGGCCGCTGTAAGGTAATCCAATTCCTTCGGGGAATAAGAACTGATGATTGAGAGGATAATTCATCGCAGATGGATCGGGAATCATACTTTCTCCATCGAAAATTCCCCATGGATTACCAATTGGTGCAAAGTTTGCGGGTCCGTTACCATTCAAGGAGGGCGGGGTAAATCCGTCATAGCCCGAACCTCCGCCCAAATTATGAATCATATTAAAAACATTACCCAGCTTCTTACCTATTTCATTCTGAGCCGCATACGCCTGCATCGCCGCGAGCTTCGCGGCTTGTTCTTTCGCGGCCTTTTTCGCTTCCGCTGTGTCCCAGTTCTGCCATGACGCCATCTGCGCGTCTTTCGCCTGTTTCTCCCCCTCGCTTTCGCCGTCCGTGGCTCGCTCGGGACTAACGCATCCTGCGTGTCGCCTGCGATGCTCCATGAACTTGTCGACCGCGTCCTGCCCGGTATAGACGATCAGGTTGCCGTCGGCGTCCTTTTCGCCGGTGGGGCTGGGGAAACCGTTCTTCATCACGTCGCCGAGCTGGTTGGCGAATTGCGCTTTCAGCATCTCCTTGATCTGCGCCGTCCCTTCCGCGCCTTTCACCGACTTATCGAAATAGTTGATCGCCTTCGCGAGTATCCTGAAATTCTCATCCATTTCGCCGAACTGCTCCATCGTCTTCTCGGCGTTCTATTATGCTAAATGATTATACCCCAATTCGGCACGGATGTCACGGATTGCACGGATTTACGCAGAAAGAAGAATTGATTCATTTCCCCGGCATATTTAATTCTTCAGCCCGCCGCCGAGCCAGCCGTTTGTCCCGTATTTTAACATATCCGCGCCTTTTAATACCCATTTACCACATATCCTTCTCAATCTTCTTCTCTTCCGCGCCGGGCTTGCCCAGCGACAGGAACCACAGGTCGAACGACATCCCCCATGTGAAACCGGGCGTGCTGTAGTTGAACGCGTAATAGCCCTCGGCGTAAATCGAGAAGTCGAGGTTCGCGAAGAACGTCGTCACGAGTTTCAGACGCGCGTAGGCCGAATGGAGATAGAGCGGTTCGAGCCACGCCGCCCTATACCCCATGAGGAGATAGAACCGGTTGAAGTAGACCGGGATGAGGCCCGGTCCCCATTGTATCTCTATATCGAACACCGGGAACGACGCCGAGAGCGCGAGGTAGTAATTCCGCTGGATGGGGATGCCGGTGTATTCCCTGAACACCGGGTAACGGTTGCCCCAGAAGACGTTATTCGCCGACGAGGTATTCAGGACGGGCGAGTCCGAGTAGGCACCGTTCAGGCCGATCACGAGCGGGATGATGTACGGCGCGATGGTCATCGCGAACTCCGCCTTGTAACGGTTCTTCTGGATGTTATAGTCGCCGTAGAGGCCGAGAGTCCAGCCGCGGTAATGATAAAAACGGTAGAGCGATGTGAAGGTCGAGATATTGAGATACAGGCTCGCGAGAGTCGTGTCCGACGTATACTTCCAGTAGTAGGGTGAACTGTCGATCCTGTTGTCGAACGCGAAGCTGTTATGGGAGATGCCCGCGCCGATCAGGAAATAATTGCACTGCGGTGTGAACGTGTGCAGGTACCAGAGGTTGAACGAGCCGGCGGTCTGGCGGTAATAGTCGTCGTAGTAAGTCGAGAAATCGACCCAGTCGCGGAAATAGAGTGAGAACTGTACCGGAAAGGCCGAGTTGTCCCACTCGAGCTCGATATCCGCGAACGGTTTGACGACGTTCATGAGCACGGTCGGCATGACGGACTGGTTGTTGCGGATCGGGTCGGCAAGGTAGGAGATGAAGCCTATCGTCTCGAACGCGCCCCGGCCGTCCATCACCAGATACGGCATCCAGACATGGGGAACGAGGTAGCCGAGCGGATGGTAAGGCTTCGCCTCGACCGCGGCCTTATCGGAAACGGGCGAGTCCTTCGATGGGGTGTAGGGCGAGCCGGACAGCATTGTCACTTCGGACGGCAGCGCGGCGAATCCGCCCGGAATCTTCATCAGTTGAGAACCCTCAGAGAACTGCGCGACATAGAATAACGTATTATCGAATGGAAGCGGGGAGTAGACTCCGCCGGAGATGTTGTTTGTCTGGAGGGATGCGGTCGCGAGGTCGGTATATCCGGCCTTGTAAAGCCCGCCCGACTCGCCGTAGGAGAACCAGACCTTCCCGCCGGTGACCGAGATATCGCGGATATAGCGGAATTCCATCCCGGGCGTCCGGTAGACTGTCACCTGATGATCGGCGAGACTGTATACCGCGAGCGAGTTCGTGCCCTTGTCCTTCAGGATAAAGACGATCCGGTTCGTATCGAGCTGTTTGGGGTGGCCGTAGTAGGTATCGTAATCGCCCTCGATAAGGACTTGGACCGCGCCGTTCACGATCAGCACGAGGTCGGTGTAACGGTCGAGGACGCGGATAGCGGTCACGTCGTAGGGCGAGCCGCCGGGGGTTTGGAAGAACGACGCCTCACGGACACCCGCGTACTTCGGCCCGGTGAAGCTATGACCGGCGAGGCTGTAAAACTCGGCGAACAGCACCGGGAGCGTGTTTTCGAGCGCGTAGCGGTTCAGCACGAGAAGCGTGCCGTCGGAGGAGGCGTTCATCGAAACGATGTCGTAGTAGTAGCCGAAAAGGTCACTTGTCATGTCGGACGCCGGGTCGTACTCACGGATTAATTGAAGGAATTGATCGGCGTAGACGATCTTCCCCCCCGCCTGCACCGCGAACGGAATAGACGCTATTTCAGGCAGGAGCTTGTTGGTATTGAACACAGTCTCGAACTTCGGCGCGAGCGATTGCCGGAAAAGCTCCCATTCGTCATAGACCGAGACTCCGTAGACTTCCGCGAAGCTTCCCGGCAGTATCGCGAAGATATTCCCGTTACCCGTAGTCTGCCAGAGCTTGCCGTATTTCTCCATCCCATACTCCAATTGAAGGAAGCGGCTGAACATCCCGCCGTAGTGATAATGGATATTGCCGCCGGGATAGAGGTCGAACGCGCCGGAAGCCTGCGCGGTATCTTTAAACTTGTTCTCGATGATATTCTGCTGAAGCTGGGCGATGACAAGCGGGTTGTTCGCGCGCCCGAAACCGCCGAGGCTCTCGAAGCTGACCGTGACGCCCTCGACCATAAACCACGGCATCATGTAGACCTGTGTCTGCACCCACGGCCCGAAGAGGGACGAGAGCGCCTGCACGAACGGCGAACGGATGTTGAGCGATACCGCGTGCGCGAGCTCGTGCGTGAACAAGTCTTTCAGCCAGTGCGAGTAGTTCCCGATACTGCCGTCGAACTCCGGCGGATAGGCATACAGAAGGATATGGTTGTACGGCACTGTGCGGCTGAAACCGTTGGCGTCGTAGTAATCTGCGGTCAGGACGACGGTGATCTTCTGCGTGTCGAGTGTGGGGAGAGCGGCGGTCATCTGCTCGTAGACGCTGTCGGCGTAGGACGCGAGTTCGGCGGCTGCGGCTTGCGATGACGGCGTGAACACGATCTCGAAGTGCTTGGTTTCGTAGACCGAGAGCGGGCTTCCGGGCTCAAAGACCGCCGGATACAGCGGAAGTGCGGCTGATAAAATGAGATATACGATTACTGCGCGCATAATAACTCCGAAATGATGATCGAATAGGATAACCGGAAACGCTTCAGATGTCAAAAAGAGGGCGGAGCGGAAAGGTTTCCGCGCACAGCCAAGAAGCGAGCTAATTTATTATAAAATAAAGAGATATATCGCAAAAACAAGGGATGTAAAAATTCCTTTTTCCGCCGGAATATGTTATAATAAACGATAATATACTGCCCGCATTGAGAGGGGAACATGCCGAAAGAAAAAGAGTATAATGCCGATTCAATCGCGTCGTTAAGCTATCCCGATAATGTCCGGAAACGCCCTGATATGTATATCGGCGACCGCGATGTCGAAGGATACCATCATCTCGCGATCGAGATCATCGATAACTCGGTGGACGAACATCTCGCGGGGCACGCGGACAAGATCAGGGTGAGCCTGATCGCGCACGATACGCTCGAGATCGAGGATAACGGGCGCGGTATTCCTGTCGGCCTGCATAAAGAAGGCGTTCCCGCTATCGAAGTCGTCATGTCGCATCTCCATTCCGGCGGTAAGTTCGACCGTGAGTCCTACCAGGTCTCCGGCGGCCTTCACGGCGTTGGGCTTTCGGTGGTGAACGCGTTATCCGAATACCTCGAGGCGGAAGTATTCCTCGACGGCAAGGCTTACCTGATCCGTTTCGAGCGAGGTGTGAAGACTGTTCCGTTAAAAATAACCGGTAAGTCCGACAAGCGCGGTACGATCATCCGCTTCAAGCCGGACGACACCATCTTCCAGATAACCAAGTTCAGTTCCAGCTCGCTCGCGGGCCGTCTGCGCGAAGTAGCCTTCCTCAATCCCGGTCTCGAGGTCACATTCGAGGACAAGATGCAGCCCGATACCGACCAGCCGTCCGGTTTCGCCACACAGGTGTTCCGTTACGACGAAGGAATCTACGAGTTTATGAAGAACGAGCTGAACCGGGACCAGGATGTGATTTTCCCCGACCCCGTGAAGGTGATCGGACAGCTAGAAGGGCTGACTGCGGAAGTGGTGCTCCAGTACCGCAACTCCGGCGAAGACCCCGAGATATTCAGCTATGTGAACAGTATCCACACGAAAAACCACGGCGTGCATGTGGACGGATTCTGGATGGCGTATGAAAAGGTCATGCAGAAGTTCGCGGAACGTCTCAATATCGATAAAAAAGGCGACAAGATCAATAAAAAGACTCTCTCGTTCGGCCTGACCTGCGTAATCAACACACGCATCCCCAACGCCGAATTCAAGGGGCAGACGAAGGACAAACTGACCGAGCCGTTGGAAGCGCGCAGGATATGCCGCGATATCGTCGAGAAGGCGATGTCGTTATACTTCGAGACGCACATGGATATCGCGGACAAGGTGCTGAAAAAAGCCGTCCTCGAACTGAAAGCCCTGCAGGAAGCCGAACGCGCCCGCGAGGGTGTCCGCACAAACCTCGGACGCGGCAAGAAAGAGACTCTCGCGATCATCGCGGGAAAGCTCGCGGACTGTTCGACACGCAGGCGCGAACTCCGTGAAATCTTTATCGTCGAGGGGGATTCCGCGGGCGGTTCCGCCAAACAGGGCAGAAACCGTGAGACGCAGGCCATCCTTCCCCTGCGCGGAAAAATCCTCAATGTCGAGAAAAAGATCGAGAAGAAATCGCTCCAGTCGATCCTCGCCAACGAGGAAATCAAGACCCTGATCGCCGTATTGGGTGCGGGGTACTACCAGAATTTCGAACTTTCCAAGCTCCAGTACGATAAGATCGTCATCATGACCGACGCCGATGTGGACGGCTCGCATATCCGCACCCTTCTGCTCACCTTCTTCTACCGCTTTATGCGCGAACTCATCGAGCAGGGGCATCTCTATATCGCGCTTCCTCCCCTCTACAAGATTACCGCGGGGAAGATCACCGAGTACGCCTATTCCGACGAAGAGAAGGAAAAACTGCTCAAGACCCGTTTCGAGAACAAGACGCCGGATATCCAGCGGTATAAGGGGTTGGGCGAAATGAACCCCGAACAGCTCTGGGATACGACGATGGACCCCGAACGGCGGAAGATGCTCAGGATGTCGATCACGGACTTCGAGGAGTCGGAGCGCCTGCTGAAGGTGCTGATGTCGGACGACGCGCAGGACGGCGAGCGGAAGAAGTTCATCCTGTCGAACGTCAACTTCGTGACGAACATCGACGATATCGGGTAAGGCGCCGGCGGCTTTTCATCCGCTTCTACTCCATTCGAAGACGTGTGTGACTCTCATCAGATGTATCAACAATAAACTCTATGATTGAAATACCACCTTCTTCTTCCTCAATTATATCGTTCTCCAAATTAGATACATTTGGTGGTTCATCAGAGATTAATATTGATTGTTTATTATCTTTACTAATGAAAGATAAACAAGATGAATCTCCGGAGAAAAACAACGAAACACCTCTTTTTGTATGAGGGATGCCGGTAGTACGAGAAATAATCACTGAAGTATGGTTTGCAGTTATAGTTTTTAAATCATTGATAACCCCACTCCAATTTCCATCATTTTGAGGCGGTGAGGATATATATAATTTTCCCGCATTTCCAATAATAAAATTTAACAACTCCTGCGGAAAACTAATAAACGATGATAGATATGGCCATGAGGGATGTGCAGTGTATGTGTTCAAAGGAAGTTTTATAAAATCAAAAAAGCACCTTCGAATTGCCGGAGGATTCGAATCGGGATAGCAAAATGGAATATATGATTCGGAAAATATTAGATATTTACATGCATTATATACATCTAATCCATTTATACATCTTTGCTGACCTGTAAGATCACCCGATTTTTTACAGTATTTAAAAACCGGCCAATGAGCATATAGGTAGTGTTGGTTCTCATTATCGGGAATTATTGGGAATTTATCATTCTTCTTCGCCTGAAGTAACATTGCTGAAGTAGAAATTTCTCTACCATTATTTATTTCTGATCTGAGTAATAGTAAATCACCAATTTCAACTGATTTTTGTTTAGGATCTGGCATATTACTATATTCTACAAATGGTTGTTGATGAACAAAAATTCCGCCACATTTTATCGCTCCCGATACTCTATTTATTTCATTCGGAATATTATAAACTATATTTGCGACTAACTGAGGTTCAGAAAGATTAGGTTCTGGAATGGATTTCTTTAAACCCTCAAATATTGCATATAGTATATCACTATATGTTTTTGCAGATATAGAAAAATACATTATCACTTTCCTCTAAAATACTTTATTTGGCTATTATACATCCGTAAAAAGTGTTGTGTCAAAAAAGTGTAAGAAATAATAGTCCAAGATTGGCGAATCTATAGGGAGAAAAGTTTTTCAATATTTCAGCAGGAATGAGGAGTGTGAAATATGTAAAAAAGCGCCGAAAAACTATCCCTTTCTTGCCCCGTCTTCCGTGACGGGGTATCCCTAATTAGCGATTCATACTTTCTTTCCCTCAGGGGAAAGAAAGTATGCAAAGAAAGGCTGCTCCGCCTTGATGCCGGTCGAGTGTGTTTGCACGACTGAGAAAGTAAATGCGCGAAACGAAAACGCCGTAACTCCTCCCCCGCAAGCGGGGTCGTCAGACAGACGGCGTTTTTAACGTTTCGCGGGGAAGTCAATAATTTCTCATAGCGAAAGATCAATCCCGGCATAGAGGCGGGGGAATAACAGCCAAAGACAAGAGAAAGGATTTAATAGGTTTTATTTTTTCCCGCGCGCTTTAAAGCGATTTATGCTCACCGGGAATTCCGTCAGAGGGCGTATGTCCGACGCAGACCCGTTATCGCTTTTAAAGGACATTCAGGCGAGTTACGCCCGAAACGGAATTCCCGGTTCTTCTCTTAAGCTTTATCCTGCGCGGCATACTTTCTTTGCTTCTTTCTTTCCTATGTGGAAAGAAAGAAGAGTCCTTCTGATTTGACTTCACATATTCTATTATCTACTTACTTCGCAAATCTTAGAAAATTATCTATTGCACTATATTTTTAAAAACTATTCAAAAAAAAGACCGGGAAATTTCCCGGCCTATTTTATTTATGACTATACTCTACTTATTAAACTTCACATTCAGGACGGACTTCGCCGATTCATCGGCGTTGAACGCCAGCCTGTTGAACGGGAAGTAACGGAACAGGATGCGGCCGAAGATATTCTGCTCCGGGATGAACCCGAAGTAGCGGCAGTCCTGGCTGTTGTCGCGGTTATCGCCCATCCCGAAATAATAGTTCTCTTTCGGGGTGTAGCTTGTGAGGATGGCACCGTCGAGGTAGAGAGTGCCGTCCACGCCCTCGATCACGTCCTTTCCGGTCTCACGCTCGATCAGCATCAGGACGAGCTCCTTATAGTAAGCGTTGATATTCGTCAGTACGATTTGGACATCCTTCTGCGGGACGACGATTTCGGGGAAGCTCTTGCGGACATCGAGATGGAGCGACGACGCGGGCGAGAAGTAGTTGTTCTCGAAATGCAGGTACTGGATCACGCGCGTCCTGCCGTTGAACTTCTCCTCATAGAGGTCGAAAAAGTTAATGCCGCTCTGGTTGAAATTGTTATAGGTGATCTGGCTGAGGTTGGTGATGTAGGCCGTGCCCACCGGCTGGCCGTTGATAAAAAGCTGGCGGTTTGTCATCATGATCTTATCGCCCGGCATGCCGATCAGGCGTTTGACAAGGTTCTTCGGGTTTTCGGCCGTATTGTCGAGGTTGACGAGCGAGAGGGTCAAAAGGGTAATCAGTTCCTGCCCCCAGCCCGGCGATGTCCATTCCGGCGAAACGAAGACGATGATATCCCCGGCGGCCGGCTTAAAGATGGAAGGAAGCTTCAGGTGCGCGATCGGAAGGATCGAGCCGTAGGAAAACTTCTCCACCATCAGGATGTCCTGCACCATCAGGTTCGGAACCATCGACTGCGAAGGAATCTGGTAGGCCTCGATCAGGAAAAGGCGGATCACGAACGCGATCAGGTAGGCGGAAAAGAAAACCTTCACATTATCGACGATCTTTTCTTTGAGCGTCATATCCTTTTTATCTTTTTTCTTCTTGCCGGAATCGGCGCCGTCCGGTTTTTTGCCGGTGAAAAAGCTTTTGATCTTTTCGAACACTTTTTTCTCCTGTGCTATTAGAGTATGGTTACCGGATTCGGTTAGGGTGAAGACTGTTCGAAAAGACAAACCGCGTGAGCTTCGATAGTGAAGAGCCTGGTATTCTCTGCGGTCTTTCCCTTTATGCCGATCTTATCCGTTGAAATTCCAAGGATCGAGGCGATGTTCTGTTTCATCTCCGCAATATGGGGAGCGATTTTCGGCTGTTCGAGGATCACGACGGTATCGATATTGTACAATACGATTTTGCCGGAAACTCGTTTCCAGACCTCGCGGAGAAGTTCGAGGCTCGATATCCCGCGATAGGCGGGATCGTTATCCGGGAACTGGACGCCGATATCGTCTAAACCGGCCGCCGACAGCAATGTGTCGATCACCGCGTGAAGGAGCGCGTCTCCGTCGGAATGGGCTTCCGCGCCGAACTTCGATTCGAGCTTCACCCCGCCGACTATCAGTTCACGTCCCGGCACCAGCTTATGCAGGTCGTATCCGAGCGCTACCCCGGGCATCTATTTCCTCAGGTCTTTAAAATCTTTCGGTTCGGTAAAAATGATCCTTCCCGCCGATGTCTGGAGGATACTGGTCACACGCACCATCAGCTTTTTGCCGATCTGGTTCAATCCGCTCGCGACCACCACCATCGTACCGTCGGCGAGATACCCCACGCCCTGGTTGTTCTCTTTCCCTTCTTTAATAACGTCGATCTCGAACTCCTCGCCGGGGAGCAGTAACGGCTTCATGGCGTTGGCGAGGTCGTTCAGGTTCAGTATCTGGATACCCTCGAGCTGGGCGATCTTGTTCAGGTTATAATCGTTGGTCAGGATACTCGCGTGGATTTCCTTCGCGAGCTGGATGAGCTTGGTGTCGACACCGCGCAGTTCGGGGAAATCGCGCGAGGAGATACGGAGCTCGACTGTGGTGATCTCTTTCAGTTTATTCAGGACATCGAGTCCCCTGCGGGCGCGCGAACGCTTGATCGGGTCCTGAGAATCCGCGAGCGCCTGGATCTCGTTCAGCACGAACTTCGGCACGACAAGCGACCCGGAGACAAATCCGGTTTCGGCGATATCGAAAATACGCCCGTCGATTATCACGCTCGTATCGAGCAGTTTGATCTCGGTGGCCTTCTTCTCGCTGTCGGGGAGACCCGTAGGGAACTGGAACGCGTACCCGCCCTTCTGCGTAGCGTTGATAGGAAGGAAGAACCCGAGATAGGCGAACGCCAGCATGAAATAGGGCTGAATCTCCGGGATGCAGTAATTCCCGAACAGCATGCAGAACAGTTTATAGAGAACGTCGCCGGAATAAAAACCTGCGATCAGTCCGACAAGCGCATAAAGAAATATCCCGCGCTTGGAATAAAAAACGGCTTCGAGAAGCAAAGTGATAATCGCGAAAGCGAGTGCGATCAGGAGTACCCAGAAATCTCCGATCTGCACGGGAGCCTGTTCGGCGATTTTCCCGCGGATTAAATAATGAATAGCGCCGAGAAGAATATATCCGGCGAGGACGATAATCCTTCTCTGCAATGTTTTAGACATGCGCACCTCAGTATATTATAAATTAATAAAGTCCTTGGCATATTCCATCAGGCCGCCTTTCGACATGATGTTCTTCATCATTTCGGGAAGGGGATGAATCTTGTATTCCTTGTTCTTTGTGATATTCTTGACATATCCTTTATCGAAATCGGCTTCGATGATGTCGCCGGTCTCGGTCTCGTTGACTATCCTTGCGTCTTCGATCACGGGAAGCGCGATGTTGATCGAGTTGCGGAAAAATATCCTCGCGAATGACTTCGCTATTACAAGAGAGACGCCGCAGGCCTTGATCGCGATAGGGGCGTGTTCGCGCGAGGAACCGGAACCGAAGTTCTCGCCGGCGATCAGGATATCGCCCTTGCCGACTTTCCCGGCGAACGTCGTGTCCTCATCCTCGAGACAATGCTTCGCGAGCTCGACGGGATCGGATGTGTTCAGGTAACGCGCGGGTATGATCTTGTCGGTGTCGATATTGTCGCCGTACTTCCATGTTTTCCCTTTGTAATTCATCTGTCTACTCCCGTTAAACTATTAAGTGAAATTTTAACATATTCGGGGCGAATAGTCAATTATTGCCGTGCTATGTAAATAAACACGTGTATATAACATTACGGGAGATTGAAAGTTTTTCCGTGTCTGTTATAATTATCCCGAGGGAAAAGAATATGCGGTACAAAATCCTGAAACCGGGCAATATCCCGTTACAGATCGCGGAGGCGAAAGAACGCCCGCTCGCGCTCATCCTGAACTCGCGGCAGACGAAGTTCCCGCGCGGTTGCGACGGGTGGATGACAGGAACCGCGCGCGCGATCGACACCTACACGTCGCTCGGCTACACGATCCTCGCATCGGTCGAAATGAACACCTACGAGTTTGCGCTGTGGTATGCCGGGTCGAAAGGATATCCGCTCGCGGTTTTCATTCCGGTGTGGGGTACGGACGATGCGCGCGAGGCGGCCGCGCGTGTGATGGACGATTTCGCGCTTAATGCGGAAAAAGTCTTTTTCCTGCCGTGCATCACCGGGATTCCGGCGCAGAGGCACAAGGACTTTTGGCCCGAACGCGACCGGGCGCTCGCGTTATCCGCCGACGCTATCGCTCCGGTGTCGATACGCCCCGGCGGCGGGCTGGAAGAACTGATCGCCTCGCTTCCGCCGGCGAGGGTGCGCGGCGACTTCCGGATCGACTATGAGGCTGGGTCCGGACGCGGACGAGCCGGTATCGCGCAGGCCGGAAGCAGGCGCTTCGAGAGTTGGGACTACCTTGTGCATTGGACACGTTCGTTCCACACGCCGTTCCCGGGCGAGACGCGCGCGGAGTACTACGCGTCCGTTTTCGCCGATCCATCGGGATACTCCCATTCGGCGGCGCACACGCTCGAGCGCATCCTCGAAACCGGAACGGTGTTCGCGAGTTCCGACGGGATACGCGGCGGGTATGCCGGGGTATCGATGACCGCCGACCAGCCCGAGTTGTCGCTCTCGATAGTCCGTTGGCGAAGCCGGAAAGACCGTTATACCTACGAGCCTTACGGGATAGCCATCGCGCGGGGGTATATGGAGACACTCGGGGCGCGCCCTGTGGTCTACGGCGGCGACGAGGACTATGACGACATGTACGACGAGGACAAGCCGTTCTTCCAGTTCCGAGGGCGGGAGGGACGTTGGGTGAAGGAGAACGAATGGCGGATACCGGGCGATCTCCGGCTCGGCGAAATCCCGAAGGGGAACGCGGCGGTTGTCGTGCCGGACGCTGCGGCATCGGAGAAGACCGCGCCTCTCGCTCATAAACTCGGGATGGATATCGTCGTGCTCAACCCTCGGATTATTTGATTTATTCCCCGCAGGAGGTTAAATTACGTCATGAAGACAGGAATATTTTTTATTGCCGCGATCATCGCGGCGGCTGTGACCTTAGGCGGATGCACGGGGAAGGCGAACGCCGGAAGCCAGGCGAAGGCAGACGCGGCATCGGGCGCGACTGCGTCCACGTCGAAATACTCGCCGGGCGAGATGACGAACTACAACGGTATCCCGCTCCAGTCCGTCAACAGCTTCCGCGAGAACTCGATCAAGGGCGTGCAGCAGATCGATCCGTCGAAGTACACCCTCAAGGTCAAGGGGCTTGTCACGAAAAAGCTCTCGCTCGGGTATGCGGATATCACGAACCTGCCGCCGGTCAAGAAACTCGTCACGATCTACTGTGTCGAGGGCTGGTCGGTCAACGTGCTCTGGGAGGGAGTGACGGTGAAGTCGATCCTGCAGAAGTCGGGCGTGCCCGGCAAGCCCAAGACATTGATCCTGCGCGCCGCCGACGGCTATTCGACATCGCTTCCGTTACACGAGGTGCTCGGCAAGGACATGATCCTCGCGTACAAGGCGAACGGGCTGGAACTGCCCGCGAAGCTGGGGTTCCCGTTGATACTCGTCGCCGAGGATAAATGGGGCTATAAATGGGCGAGATGGATCACGGAGCTGGAGCTGTCGGACAACACGAACTATAAGGGCTATTAGGAAGAACGGGGCTATAACAATAAGGCCGACCTCAGTGGGCCGATCTATGAGAAATAGGTTATTTTGAGAGTACTTGTATCAAAACTGGAATTTTATTCGTGACAATATCCCAAATAATAAAATCATCGATACCGAAATACCTATGGATGATTACGTCGCGTAATCCGGCGATTTTTCTCCATTCTATTTCAGGGTGAACATCTTTATATTCCTGCGGAAGATTTTTTACTGCTTCTCCGATGATTTCTAAATTTCTTAGAACCGCATCATATCCTTTCCAATCATCTTGAAATCTCTCAAAACTTGAGTATTCAACAAGTTTTACAATCTTCTCTGCTGATTTAAGGATATCGTCGATGAGGAATGAGAATTCTCTGCGTCTACCCGACATAGATTGTCTCTTCCAGTACCTGATCCCGGTACTCTTTTCTTAGTGCGGCTTTTGTCACCAAATCGACTTTGATTTCAAGATTATCCTCGATATAAAACTTTAAATCCATATAATGATCGAAAGTAGCCTCACCCTCTTCAAATTCTACGAGGAGGTCGAGGTCGCTTTCCCCGGTACTCTCGTTTCTCGCGACCGAGCCGAAGATACCGAGCCGTTTGACCTTATACTCCTCACGGAAGTGCTTCATATGTTCTGTCAGGAAATATTCGATCCGGGAAAGTTCGGGCATATTATACCTACCTCGTTGCTTTACGCGCTCTTACTTTGCCGTTTAAGGAGCGGGAAACCGAGTTCTTCGCGCTTCTTCAGGAACGCCGCCGCGACCGCCGCCGCCATTTTCCGCACGCGCAGGATGTAAGACTCGCGTTGGGTGACCGAGATCGCCCCGCGGGCGTCCAGCGTATTGAACGTGTGCGAGCACTTCATCGTGAAGTCGAACGCCGGCAGCACCGCGCCCATCTCAAGCGCGCGGAAGCATTCGCCCTCGTACTCGTCGAACCAACGGTTATTGAGCGCGATATCCGCGATCTCGAAGTTGTATTTCGAGAACTCGTACTCGAGCTGGTGGTGCAGGTCGCCGTAGGTGAACTCGTCGTTCCACTGGATATCGAAGATTGTCTTCTTGTTTTGAAGGTACATCGCGATCCGTTCGGTGCCGTAGGTGATCTCGGCGGGAATGGACACGAGGTCGATACCGCCGCATTGCTGGAAGTAAGTGAACTGCGTGATCTCCATCCCGTTCAGCCACACTTCCCACCCGAGCCCCCACGCGCCCAAGGTCGGACTTTCCCAATCGTCATGGACGAAACGGATATCGTGCTCCTGAAGATTGAGGCCGAGGTATTGGAGACTTTGAAGGTAAAGGTCCTGTATGTTGTCGGGCGAGGGTTTCATAATGACTTGGAACTGGAAGTAGTAGCCTAAGCGGTTGGGGTTTTCGCCATAACGCCCGTCGGCGGGACGTCTGCACGGCTCGACATAGGCGACGTTCCATGGTTCGGGGCCGAGCGCCCGCAGGAATGTGTCGGGATTGAACGTGCCCGCGCCCTTTTCGAGGTCGTACGGCTCACGGATCAGACAGCCTTGCTTCGCCCAAAACTCTTTCAGCCTGAAGATGACTTCCTGGAAGTTCATTTTTCGCTCCTCGATAAACGGTGTGATATTATAACCGGAATCGGCGGACGGGGCAAATTTAGAATAAGGAGGAGCGGATAAACTACTTCAACAATTCGATAAATTCTTCAGCCGACAAACCGGACTGGCGAATGATCGATTTTAATATGCTTAATGGGATATCCCTGTTATGAACCGGAACGGTGACTAACAGGTTTCCTTTTTTCATTTGTTGATGACTTCCTTTTGATCGAACAATAGAAAATCCGATTTTTTCCAAGACTTTTATTATTTCTCTAGCCTTCAAAAGAGGATACTCAGGCATAAGTTCGAACCTGAAGATTTACATGGAGTTTAAACACCGAAACGATCCGGGGGTCGTTCGATAATACCGGGTTATCGCTTGCGGGTACGGGGCGGATGATCGGCAGGTTGTTTTCAAGCGCGGACTCGATATAAAGGTCGACTGCTTCCAGTAGGTTATTTTTCGCTTCCTCGGCGGTAACACCGTCGGAAGCGATATCGGTATCGATACATAATGCCGAGTAAACTTCTTCTTCCCGAAGGATTACCGCGGTAAAAGTCAATACATTTTCCATATTCTCTCCTCATTTTGAGGTAATCCTATTATAACCGGAATCGGCGGACGGGGCAAATTTATACCTTTCTCCACGGCTCCTCTTGACAATATCTGCCCCGGACAGTAAAATGATGCTCTGTTTGAAAGAGATTATTCCCGGAGTAATGCAAATATTACAATAAGGATGTCTGGAATGAAGGCTGTCTGGGGAATTATCGGAATTTTAGGACTTTTCTCCGGGTTGACATTGCTTCTGCCTCTGCTCGAACGTCAGCTCGTTTTATTCCCGGATAAATGGACTTATACCCCCGAACATTTTATTATCGCGGGAAGTCTCAGCGGATTGGGAGCGATTTGTACAATCATTCTTTTCGCTATCAAGGGCAAAGAAACTCAAAAGTAAATCGGCGGAAGAATTATGTTCGCCGGTTAGGTTGATAATTCCCGCGAATAAAGTAAATTTATCTATATTTGGTGGAGGTTTAATATGAAAAGAGTCTATTCGATGCTTACGCTTATATTACTTTCTGGGATTCCGTTAATGCTGAATGCCGCCCCGAAAGGCGCGATGAAGATGTACGACAAAACCGTACCGATGATCACCGTGACCGGCCTCGATATCCTGAAGTCATACATCGAGGGAGAAAATCCCGGCAATGTCAGCGAAACCGATTACCGCCTGACCAAGCTTTCTAAGGATAGTCTCGAGACCGTGACCGCATATTATAAAAAGCTGATGACGGGAACTGACGTGATCAATGAGATCGTCCCCGGTCAGGAGAACGAATATAAGAAGGGCTGGGAAATCATTTTCAAGGACGGTGAGGGAAACGAAGCCGCGAAGGTGACGATTTTTATGAACGATAACGATACGAAGATGAAAGACCTCGCGAAATATACCGGCGGCGATACGTCCGCGATGGAATACTCGCTGATGCCGTTTCCTCTCATGATGATGTCCACAACCGGACTCATGTTCGGGCATACGCAAAAAGACCTCGACGATGCGAAGAAGAAATATATGAAACTCAGCTCGATGTTCTACCGTTCCTACCAGAAGGATATGGAAGACGAGTTGGCTGACGATTACGACAAGACGATTATGCACGCATACCAGAAGGCCGCCGGGGTAGATAAGAAGATGACTCCCAAACAGTTCGATCAGTGGCTTCAGAAAGAGGGAATGGCCTCGGTCTCGAAACTCTACCAGAAAGACAGTTGGGCGATCTGGCTGGATTCTCTCATCGAACTGGACAAGCTTGCTTACCCGGTGAAGATTGTTCATGAGGGCTCGGCCTTCTGGAAGTAGCAGGTTCGGATAGATCATAACTTTCCTGTTTCGGACACTCAGCGGGGTAATCGATAAATGAAAGGAGAACGGATGCGGTTCCTTTGCTTCGTATATATTATCGCTTTGATGTTATCCGCTTCATCGCGGGTGACAGCACTCTCGGAGATCGAGACGACGTTCATCTACTCCCATCCGGTTCATTCATACTACCCTAAATCGGTGCCGTTCGGGAGTCTCCCGTCGGGGCAATCCGCGGACAACGACGGAACCAAGAAGCTGACATCGCAGATGCGCCTGACCGCCGACAGTCTGGAAGCGGTCGCCGCATATTACCGTTCGCTCATGGGGCCGTATGACGAGTATGAGGAGTTTCAGCCGAACCCCGCCAACCATTGGCAGGGCGGATTCCGTATCCTGTTCTACAATTGCTTTTCCAATACCTACGGCGCGGATATTGTCAATGTCGCGGGCGTGACCGTACTCAGCAAGGACTACTCGTCATGGCTGAAGGCGCATACGGGCGGGTCGTCCGATTTCTCGAAGTTTACCGGCGACATCTCTTTGCCGTTCCCGCTTCTCATGATGAAGAAGATGATCGGGCAGAACGGCCATACTATGGAAGAGTTTCAAAAATATGCCGAAAAATTCGCCCGGCTTGCGTTATGGTACTATCCTGTTAAACTCGATGCTTCGTTCGTATCGCTTCCGGCGGATATGGAAATCTGTCTGAAATACTCAGTGAAGGCCATTCCGGAATGGGCGGGGAAGACGCCGGACGAAACTCAAAAGCTCTATTTCTCGGCATACGGTACGAATAAGATCGTTCAGCCGGGAACGGCGTGGGGTGTGTGGATCGAATGTCTGGCGAAAATGGAGAAGGCAGGTTACCCCCTCTATCTCGTCCATGAGGGCGTATGGAAATAATCACCAATCCGTCAGTTTCTTGAAACTCTTCATAAACGACTCGATGTCTTTGGACGACATGGTAAATCCCGTTCCCTCCGCTTGGGTTGAAAAAAGGAAAGTCCCGAGTCCGGTATCGACAAGATAGTACATCCAAATTTTTTTTGAATCGGCCAAGCTGAAATGCAGCGCCGCAACCGTCATCCCTTTCCCGCCGATCGCGCTCTCGCCGAAGAATTGCAGGAGTTTACCGTAACGCGCTGTCGCGTGCTTCTTCAATAACGCCGTAATCTCGAACTGGGATTTCATCTCGAACACGCTCTCCGGGAAAATCTCGAGCGCCCATTTCACCCCGCTTTTCGTCTCGCCGGAGATGGTATTGCCCGTGAGCGCGGGTTTCCAGTCGTAGGGGAATGTCACTTTCAGGTTGGCGGTGTAGAAATACATATCCTGCGTTTTCGGGTGATACCCCGCGGGCCCGGCCGCCGGGGCGAGGGTTTTCACGATATCCTCGATAGCATATCCCGCCATGACAAGCGATTCCCGCGTACTGTCGATAGTGATCTGCGCCTTGCCCGCCTTGTTGTCGAACACATACGTGACCGCGCAATGGAGCTTGCCGTCGGGGGCGGTGTAACGGTACCCCGCGAAAAGCGCCGGGAGCCCCATGAACGTCACGCGCCCTGAGTCGACGATCCCGATATTCGTGCCCGCGTACGCCAGACAGAATTTCTCCAGTTCCTTCAGCTTGTCCTTCTCGCTGAATGTATTCGGGTTCGGGACGAAGTCGAGGTTGATCTCGATATGGTGCGCGCCCGACGGATCGACGGCATCGAGGGTGTACGGCGTGGTTTTAACAGACCACCCTGACGGGATATCGATCTTGAGGTTGAGTTCCGTGATGGTGTGTACCGCGGAATAGGCTTGCGAGCAGACGAATAATAAAAACAGGGCGATTCTATTCATGGACGCCTCCGCAGGTAAGTTTATCATCCATTCCCCCAAGAGTCAACCGCGCAAAAAATATCCGGCGCCCGCCTGCAAAAAACAGGAAGCCGCCGGATCACCCGTACTCGGTTCCGGTTACTTACCGGTCGCGCTTTTCCCGCGAAGGACCAGGAACACGACGCCCAATACGATCAGAACACCGGCGATTATAAAGTGCAGGACGGAATAGATAAATTCGTCGGGCATTCCGACGATTTTATACCCGAAGAGCGGATAAATCAGCGACAACGCCCCGAGACCACCCAATGTGGTGAAGATGCCGGAGATAATTTTCATTGAAACCTCCTGTATTTCCGAACGCCTTAAGCATTCAGGCTAATTCATGTTAGCATTACGCGGGGTTTTTGTCAACGCGGGATTCGTTTGATTTTTTGTTCTTTTGCGATGCCCGAATCACATCTCGTCACACTGAGCGCTTGTCCCGCGAGCATTGCGAACGGGATGCCGAAGTGAGGGTAAATGTCGAACATGTTTAAATGTGCGGTATGGCAGGAAGGATTTCACGCAGAGCACGCGGAGAGAAGGATAAAAGACTCTCTTCAAAGAGAGACTGTTGTATGACCTCTATGTCCTCCGTGCGAATTGTAGTTAGTTCTTTGCGTTGTCGGCGGTGTGCGGAACGAGGGATGCCGAAGTGGGTTACAGAGGGTTCAGATATGCTTGATAAATTCGTCGAGTGTAATTCCCGCTTGTTTAAGAATTCCTCTCAGTGTCCCTGCGGCGACTTCCTTATGGTTTGGAACGACACATCCCACAGCGCCGGAGGGAGTCTGTTTTTTCAAAGAAACATGGCTTCCCTTTTGTCGCAGTTTTACAAATCCGAGTTTTTCTAGGATACGGATGATTTCTTCACCGGATAATTGCGGGACTTTAGGCATGTGAAACCATATCGAAAGTTTTTATGATAGTTTTCATTATGACAGGCATGGGGAAATCTTCGAGATACAATTCCGTCGCTTCGATCAGGTTTTTCAACGCTTCATCCTCGGTCTCACCCTGACTGACGGTTCCGACTTCAGAGCATTCCGCGACAAATAGTTTCCCTTCCTGATGGATGATGGCGGTAAACTTCTGCTTTTTCATCTGCTACTCCCGTTAACATGGATGTTATATTCTACTTAATCCCGGCAGGAAAGGCAAATAAACGGGAGTGAAGCGCATCACTGTGAGTCTGACGAAGGACGGGTAAATGACTTAATTGCTTAAGGTGACGGAATAAACGGATTTTCTTTTCTGAAGTGTCGGCGGTGTGCGGAACGAGGGATGCCGAAGGGCGAACAAAAAGCGCATATGTTAAGTACGCGGCATGAAAGGAAGAATTTCACGCAGAGCACGCGGAGAGAAGGATAAAAGACTCTCTTCAAAGAGAGACTGTTGTATGACCTCTGTGTCCTCCGTGTGAAACGGATTTCCTTTCCTGAAGTGTCGGCGGTGTGCGGAACGAGGGATGCCGAAGGGCGGATGGTTTCCATTTCTGTTTAATATTAACATGTCTATTTTAAGAGAATTATTGTGATCTTAACGATATAATTCTTCTCTTATTGTTTCAAGCATTTCTTTATCCCTAGAAATTAATTTCTGATGACAAAATAGAGAGATACTTTTATTTATATAAAGTAATTCTTGATAATTGGCAACTTTATAAAAATCTATGCTTTTCCCGTGTTCATAGAACAATATTAATAATTTTTTATGTAATGGAAAGAAAATTCTTGTTGATGCAATATTTAATCCATTTGGTTCATTATTATTTATTCTAATAACCGGATTATCTGAGGTAATAAAAGAAAATTCATTTTTTGAAATATAAAATATCCTAATATTTTTTCTTTTTATCGCTGAGAAGAAATTAATCATGTCATCATTTCCCAATTCTTTTATCAAATCTAGTTTCTTTTTATTAATAGAATCTGGATGCAGTACTTTGTTAACCATTTCATTACTCGCATCAACACCATATAGAAAGGAGTATTCATCAACCAGATTATTTTTAAACTCATCTATTTTTGAATTTATTAAATCCACGATACTAGGAACTCTTTTTATTTGCCAGACAGTAAATTCTATAATTGCATCCAAATCTTCTTCAGAAATTATTTCGGATATTGATTCGTTTTTAATTTTTTTATGAATAATTCTAATGATATTTTTTATAGCCTTAGATGCATTATATTCAACTTTGCTTAGCTGTTTTTCTAAATCATGATCATATGAACCATCGGGTTTTATATATGAATAATAGTATGAAGCGGTAAAATCCTTTTCTGGAGAACCTTTGGTAATCCCTTTGTTTACTTTATCATAAACCCAGAAACATTCTGATTCGTTTCCTTTAAAGAAATGTTTTGAAGTAAATCCCTTAAGATAAAACTTTGGTAGAAAATGTTGCTTTTTATTGTGCATCCTAAAAAATTCTCTCTATTATTTTCCCGCCGCTCGCCTTGCCCAATCTGTCCATGATCGCCCGGCCGAGGCCGTTCGTCTCGACCGCCTCCGCGACAATTCTGTCCGCGCCCATCCCGTCCAGCTCCGCGAACGAGCGGTATAGCTCGCGGGCGTATTCCTCGAACGAGTAGAACGCGCGTTCGATCACACGGCATCCGGTCGAGGCCTCATGCGCCGAAAGTTTCTCGAGCCGCGCGCGGATCGCGGTGCTGTCGTCGGTCATCACCTCGGGAAAGAGACGGAGGATGCCGAGGGTCTTCCCGGCGAGGCGTTCCATCCACCCGAACAGCAGGCCGTCGTTCATACGCGGCGCGACAATCACCTCGGCGTCGGGCTTGTAATGGGCGTACTTTGTGCCCGGCGAACGGGGCGCATCGGGACTGTCGGGCGCGCCGGCGACTTCGATATGCAGGCGGTTTTTAATCATTTCGGCGGTGACCGCGCCGGGGCGGAGAATCACAATCCGCCCGTTATCGAGCGCGGCGACAGTCGACTCGATCCCGATCTCGCAATCGCCTCCGTCGAGAATGCAGTCCGCCAAGCCGTCCATCTCCGCGCACGCCGCCGCGAAACCGGTGGGGCTCGGCCTGCCCGAACGGTTCGCCGAGGGCGCGGCGACCGGCACACCGGCGAGCGCGATCAGTTCCCGCGCCATGGGGTGGGCGGGTATCCGGACCGCGACCGTATCGAGTCCGCCCGTGACGGTATCCGGGATTTCCAGGCGTTTAGGAAGGACTATCGATAACGGCCCCGGCGCGAAGCATTCGAATAAGCGGTATGCCTGCGGGGGGATGTCGCGCGCCGCCATTTCGAGCATCGAGGCCTCGGCGAGGTGCACGATCAACGGGTTGTCGGCGGGACGGCCTTTCGCCCCGAAGATACGGTTTACTGCGTCCGGCAGGAGGGCGTTCGCGCCCAGCCCGTAAACGGTCTCTGTTGGGAAAACGACCAGACCGCCCCCCCGCAGGAGTTCGGACGCTTCACGGATTTCGTCATGGTATGGGTTTTTGTACGGATAGACCGCTGTTTTCATATCGTTCGTCCTCACGGAGGTAAATATTAGCGCGGGACGAATAAAATGTAAATAAAATTTGTCATTTTCGCGGGATGGATTATAATAATAGGAGAAGCGGGGTATAAAATGAGCGATTTAACGAATCAAAATCAGATGAATAAAAAAGAGGTCAACGCTATCCGATGGTGGATCATCCTCTTTGTGTTTCTGATTAATTTCGGCCTTCTTTTTTCAAGCGAGCTGATCGCCTCGATATTCAGCATGAAGCTGGACGCTATCGACGCCGATCTCGGCTATCGTATTCTTTTCGCGTTCAAGCCGTCGGTACTGGCGGTTTTCTTCGCCGCTTTTATTATCGTTTTAATTATGATACTCTCCATCCTTAATCCGCTTTTCAGTTTCCTGCAGAACGGGAAAAACTTCGAGCGGGCGCGCCGTGTCACGATCAGGATGCCGTGGGTGATCCTGACCGTATCGCAAGTCCTGTGGGTGTTCGGAACCGTGGCGTATTTCATCATGAAGAACTGGCAGGCCGACAGCGGGATTCCGCTCGGCTGGGTGATCATCATGAAGACGAGTATCGGGCTGATCGCGTCGGTCTTCACCGCGATCTTCGTGCATGTTATCACCCTCAAGCTCAAGTATAAGCTCAATGTGTTCGATATGGGCGAGAAGGATACCGACGTTTTCGTGAAATACAAGGACCTGTTCATCGTCCTTTCGCTGGTTTACTTTATCTGCGCGAACACCGGTTATATCGCATACTATTATTCCCTCTCGCCAGAACTTCACGGCGGCGAAGCCTATTTCTACTGGGGGATACTGGGCGTGACGCTGTTTTACTTTATCGTCGCGCTCGTACTCATGAGGCTATCGCGGATCATATTCAGCTATCAAGTCAATTTCCTCAAGCACAAGTTTTACGATTTCACAACTGGGCACGCCGATCTGACGAAGCGTATCCTGCTCATCAACTTCGACGACCTCGGCGAGATATCCCACTCGTTCAACAGGTTCATGGAGTTTCTCTGCCGCGACTTTATCTCGCTCCGCGATCAGGTGGTCAGGCTGAGATCGGATGTCCAGGTGCTGACCGGCTCGTCGAGCGACCTCGCGAGCGGCGCGGAGAAACAGTCCGCGACCACGGTCAATATCTCGCGGTCGATGGAAGAGTTCAACCGGATTATGCAGGAGATCCGGGGGAGTATCCGCGAGCACGCCGATATCATCAATCAAAACGCGCAGACCGCGAAGGTGCTTTCGGACAACCTGCTGAGCGTGATCGAGACGTCGAAGGCCGTCCGCGATAAATCGAGCGTCAACCTCGATTCGGCGAAGGGCGGGATCGAGATCGCGAACCGTTCGGTAGATAAGACCCTCCGGATGGGCGGAAACCTCCAGGAAATAGCCCGTTATATCCAGAGCGCGGGGGAACAGACCGAGCGGATCGACGAGATACTCGGCTCGATCCAGGATATCGCCGAAAGCACGAACATGCTCGCGATGAACGCATCGATAGAAGCGGCGCACGCGGGCGAAGCCGGAAAGGGCTTCGCGATTGTAGCCAACGAAATCCGCACCCTCGCCGAGAACTCCGCGAACGCGGTACGCGATATCTCCGGCTTGGTCGGCGACATCAAGGAAAGCGTGGAAGAGGCGGTCGCTATCGCAAGGGTCGGATCGGCCGAGGCCGAGGAGACGAAGAACCTCGCGAACACCGCGGGCACGGCGCTCCAGTCGATCACCGAGGAAATCCGTCAGAGCGCGGAGATGATTGTCGAGATCAGCGACCTGACCGAGAAGCAGGGCGGTTCCATCCGGGGAATCAGCGAGGCGTCCGAACAGCTCGCGTCCATCTCCGAAAAGATTCAGGCGTCGGTCGAGGAACAGGCCGACGGCGCCGAGGGGATCGGTAAGGCGCTTGTCTCGCTCTCCGGCTCGATCAAGGAGAACGCCGAGTACGCCGAGAAGCTCGCCGCCCTCGCCCGCAACCTCGAAACATTGAGCGAACAGATCACCGGCCTCATCAAGCAGTTCGTGATAGATTAAAACGTGAGGTTTTATAAAAAGTTGAATTTCCGGGCATCTCGGTACGTCCCGCGAGGAACGCGGGGCTACTCGATGTCCGGCTACCTGTCGGCGGACCTACCCTTGAGCGAATCGCAGGGGCGGAGCCGAGGTGACCACTGCAGTCCTAAGCCTGACGCTCATTTCAGCCGTTTCACCATCACCGACGAGTCGCCGTCCACACGGACAACCTCGTAGCCTATCCGGGCGTACAGCCGCATCGCGGGGTTGTCAGTGTTTACGCTGAGCGAGATCGCCCGCACACCGTCGGCAAACGCGGCTTGTTCGAGCAGGCGGACAAGTTCGCCGCCGATTCCCTCGCCGCGCCGGGCGGGAAGCACCGACACGCCGAGTTCCGGGATATCCCCGGCAACAAATCCGTACCCGGGGTCGTTCTCAGGGAAAAGCCTCAGCCACGCGATACCCGTCGTTACGGTATCCTCGGCGGTCACCGCGAGGTCGCCCGGTCGTCCGAAGTCTTTATGGTATTTCAGCAGTTCCGGGAGCTCGACTATCGAACGGGGATAGGGCGGGTTTCCGGGCGGACAATAGACCGCGAGATAGAAGAATTCCTCGAGCAGGGCATGATCCAACTCGCGCCGCAGAGTGTAGATCACCAGCCCTTCCTTTTAATCACTTTCTCGATATACGGGATCGCGTCGGGAGTCTTGCACCATGTCTCGCCGTGATCGACCTTGACCTTCCCGATCCGTTTCGACGACTCGACCGCTTTTTCCTTTAACACCGGATTCCTGATCCCGATGGCAATCAGGGTGTAGTTCATCATTTCCTTCTTACGGTTCGGCGAATTGTGAATCTCTTGCTCGATCAACGGCAGGAACTTCTCGAAATAGGTGTCGTCCGGAGACGGGTCGTTGAGCGCGATATGGTTCAGCATCGTCCATCCGGCGCGCGCCTCGTACTCGTCAGGGGAATCGAGCCACTCGTTCATCAAGTCGCGGAAGTAGGGCGTGCGTACGATCACGTTTTTCACCAGCTCGTCGTTCAGGCCGTAGTAACGCGCCTCTTTGACCCACCTGCGCGCGGTGTCCCTATCGACCTTCGCGGGGTCGGCGATCATTGTCGCGAGCATCCGGGCGTCGGTGTTCCCGGAGTTCCAGAGTTCCACGGCGAGTGCGTGATCGGTCTTGATCTTCTTCTGCAGCGCGTAGAGGTTCGCGAAACTCACCCCGAACTGGTTTTCCCCCGCGCCGTGACTGGCATAGACTTTCCTATTTTGCGCCGTGCCCAACGACTCGAGCAGGGCCATCGTTTCCTGATAGGTCATGGGAATATCTCCCTTCTATTGTTTAGCGGAGCCTTTCTTGATCTTGAACGTGCCTTTCATGACGCCGAGCATCAGTCCCTCGGGCATGTGGCGCTTGAGGTACATGAGCGGTTTCGCCATACTGCCGGTAGGGTAACGGAGTCTCCGGCTTCTACCGGCGGCCGCCTTGTAAATCGTTTTCGCCACGACGATAGGCCGCGACCCAGGGAAGCTTTCCATCCCTTCGAGCGTGGCCTTCAGGGATTCGCCGTACGCGCCCCAGTCATCGACTTCCTCTTTATCCATCGAGGTGGTGTAGAAATTGGTATGGATAAATCCCGGCTCGATCAGCTTCACGCGGATATTGAACGGGATCATTTCGTAATAGAGCGCCTCGGAGAATCCCTCGACAGCCCACTTGGTACTGTTGTAGACCGAGTAGAGCGGGACGCCGATCCTTCCGCCGATAGAGGTGATATTGATGATCGTGCCGTCGCGGTTCTCGCGGAAATGGGGCAGGACGGCCTTCGTCATTTCCATCAGCCCAAACACGTTGGTCTCGTACTGCGCTTTGATCTTGACAGGGTCGAGAGTCTCGAACGGCCCCATGAGGGCGTAACCGGCGTTATTGACAAGCGCGTCGATCTTCTTGTACTTGTCGACCGCGAACTTGACACAGTCTGCGATGGACTTGTTATCGGTGACATCGAGGTGCACGAGGTCGATCTTCGGGTTGCCGTGCAGGCGCGTGGTGCGCTTCCCGGGATTCCGCATCGCGGCGATTACATTCCAGCCCTTTTCCGCGAAATAGAGCGCGGTCTCTTCCCCGATCCCGGACGACGTTCCGGTGATGATGACTGTTTTCGGCATAATGCCCCCTTTCGTAATTTGTTTCATTATAACCAATATTTATGAATCTCTCAATTTATTGTTTTTTCTCTGTTTTTTCTCTCGATGTTGACAAGCTGATCGATTGGAATTATGCTTATTGGTAAAAAGCAAATCAAATGAATTGTGATAAAAGGATTAAAAAATGAAAAGAACCGGTGACGCGCTTTTAAAAAAGCATAGTAAAACAATTGTTGAGATTTCGAGATTTATCGACGATTGTATCGACCGAAAACTTATCGACTGGGCGCTGAGAACGACTGAAATAAAAAACGAATTTAGAAAAATGCGTCGCTCGATTTTCGCGAAAGCGGTGGCGGAACTCCCGGAGGAAATCAATCATTTTTCAGTGAGACAATACGGATTCATCAGGTTATTCGGAAATAGTGAGATGGCGCAAAACGTTTTAGCGGGTAAAGGCGTTCGATTAAACCAAGGGGAAATGGCTTCTTTGGAAACGTTTTCAGATTATCGTTGTTTTTATTCGTTTTTCACCGTCGAGCAGGAATTCGGAATGGACTTTTTCGCAATTTACGACCACTTTAGTGGTGATGAATATATTTTATATTCACCCGGTCTGACCCGGATTTTATTGAATCATTATCAAACGTTTTTATTTCTTATAATTGATACCGGGGATATATGCGTCACTTACGGAGATCTCATGGCGTTTAAATCTCTCGAAATAGAAGATATTTTTTATTTTACCAAGAAGCTAATCAGCGAATCTGCTGATATTGAACATTTAAGCCAGGAAGTCGATCTTTACCCGATGTATTATAAAACACTGTATTATATTAGTGAAGTTCCGGGAATTATAAGCAGAGGATTCGGACAGTATTATTGTATGGACAGCTATCATTTAAAAAAATGGAAACCGGATGGCGGTTTAACGAAGAACTTTATTTTAGAGAAAAACCAAGGATTATGGTATGGAAAATTAAAAGGCCGGGAAGGAGAAACGCCTCACTTCGCGAGTTTTTATTATGATGAGCAGGATGAAATGCTTTATCTATCCGCTCTTACGGAATTCGGATATGAAAAACTCGTAAAGGTTGTCTCGAAGTTCTTAGAGATCGATGGAGAACCCGAATGGCTGATAAGTATGAGTGTGTACGCGCTTGTACACGAACATATCGGCGCGGAGGATAAATATAAGGAGTATTCTCAACTTTTTAACGAAAAAAAAAGAGACTCGGAAAGTGAATTATTAGAAAGCATAAATAACGCATTGGAAGAGATTCAAGATTTGAAGAATAATGGTAAAACTTTCGATATTCATAAGATTGCGAAAAAATACAATATTTCTGAGGAAGAAGTTCGAGAAATAATAAAAGCTTCAGATTCCTTTTTAAAAACAAAAACAAAAACAAAAATAAATCCCATCAAGGGGGGATTCTTAGGATTTGTTCCTCCTCCGCCGTCGGTGAGAACTCTCTTCGACAGAGCGTTATTCGAGGAAAACTTCCTTTACTATAACCGCTCGCTGAAAATCGACCTTCAGATCGAGGCAATAATCAAAAAAGAAAGTCGGATGGTTGAGGATGCGGGATTCGCGGTAGATCACGAGTTTGCCGTCATAATCCAAGGAATCCTTGACCGAAACTCTCCATTCAATCCTGTGGATACCCTGTACATACTGAACTATTCGATTTATCTATTACTGAAACATGGAAGAAATTTTGAAAAATCCACCGATTATGCAAAAGAAATATTAAAAATCTTCGGTCATTTCTTACTCGATCCCAAAATCGAAGAAGCTGAAAATGATTTCCTCGAGAAGTACTGTAAATTCTTCATTCCTATTCTCGAGAGGTTTAATATTGTAATAAGGGATGTTAAAAAAGGATCGAATAACCCGCTGAATGATTGTATTAAGGGAAGCGATTTCTTGTTCGAGTGGATAGAATTACAATCCGATTATTAACATCTAAAAAAAGTTACACCCTTCGGTAGTTTAAATACACTTTCGGTTCCCCTGTTCTCGATTTCGTTTTTTAGATTTATTGATTTTCCCCGCGTTCCCCATTACAATTATCCAACAGAATACTACGGAGGGATGGTCATGTTAGACGAATTTAAGGCCCTAAAGAAAGAAGCTAACGAGAAGATGGATAAGACGATCCAGCATCTGAAGGACGAGTACAAAAAACTCCGCACCGGGCGCGCCAATGTCGCGATGGTGGAAGATATTAAATTTCTATTTTACGGCAACCCGACCCCGGTGAAACAGGCCGCAAGTCTCCAGACACCCGACCCGCACACGATCCTCATCGACCCGTGGGACAAGTCCGTTCTGCACGCGATCGACAAGGGTATTTCCGACTCCGGGCTGGGATTTACCGCCAGTAACGACGGCCGGGTGATCCGTGTCTCGATCCCGCCGCTCACCGAAGACCGCAAAAAAGAAATGGTCAAGTACGGCAAGGAAATGGCCGAGGAATCGCGCGTGGTTGTCCGCAACTGGCGCCGCGATATCAACGCAAAGGTAAAACAGCTCCTGAAAGACGGGCATATCGGCGAGGACGATGAGAGAAAAGAGCTCGACGATATCCAGAAGGTCACGGACAATCACATCAAGACTATCGACGACCTTGTTGTCAATAAAGAAAAGGAGATCATGGAAGTATAGCCATGAGACTCTACGGTCATGAGATCGACCCTAAAACGCTCCCCGGGCATGTCGGGATCATCATGGACGGCAACGGGCGTTGGGCGAAAGCGAAAGGCCTTTCCCGGAGCGCCGGGCATGAAGCGGGGTTTCGGGCGCTCGACCGCCTGCTGAACGCGAACAAAGAGATCGGCGTCAAGGTCCTGACATTCTATGCGTTCTCTACCGAGAACTGGAAACGTCCCGCGATCGAAGTCAAATTTCTCATGGCGATGGCGAAGAAGGTCATCGTCGAGTACCTCGATACTTTGATGGCAAACGATATCCGGTTCGTCATGACCGGGACGTTCGAAGGCCTCTCGTCCGACCTCAGGGATATGATCCAAGGGGCGATGGAACGGAGCAGACACTGTAAATCGTACATCCTCAATATGGCGTTCAACTACGGCGGGCGGAAGGAGATTATCGACGCGGTCCGGCGTATCGCCGCGGACAGCGCGGAGAAAAAGCTCAAACCCGACACCATCGACGATAAGAAGTTCGCGGAATACCTTTATTCGCCCGGTATCCCCGATCCCGATTTGATTATCCGCACGAGCGGCGAACTGCGGCTCAGCAATTTCCTGCTTTGGGAATCGGCGTACTCGGAACTGTGGTTCACCAAGAAACTCTGGCCGGATTTTCACCCGAAGGATTTCTGCAAGGCGATTTTCGATTTCCAGCATCGCAAACGACGTTTCGGAAAGGTGTAAACAATGAGCAATTTCGTCAAACGGCTGGTCACGGCGTTAGTGACCGTGCCTGTCGCCATATTCATGATCTTCTTCGAGGGGCTGAACGGTATCCTGTTCTGCGTCGCCATCTACGTCTTCGCGATCCTGATGACCTACGAACTCGCCGTGATAGTCGAAAAGAAGAATCTCCGTTCGCACCTCTGGCTGACCTCGATCGCCGTCACCCTGAGCTTCGTCAACACCGTTCTTTACGGCCTCGGGATGTTCATGGATAACGTTTTCTATACCATCCTGACCGCGATCTTCGCGCTGTTCCTGTTCGCGCTGTTCGCCTCGGAAGCGACACGCGGCAAGTTCGACGGCGCGTTCGAGAGTGTCAGCATCGCGATACTCTCGTTCGTGATGTTCGGCGTGTTCACCCCGGTCGTCGTGCAGGTCAAGCTCTGGGACCTCTCCGGCTGGCTGACAGTCATCCTATTCGGCATCCCGTGGCTCAGCGACGCGGGCGGCCTTTTCGCGGGCAAGCTCTTCGGCAAGCACCCGGTGCCGTCGCTCGCCAGCCCCAATAAAACGATCGAAGGCTATTTCGGTACGGCCGTCATGGGTTTCATCTCCGGCTTCGTCTTTTTCATCATCCAGGGCTATCTCCCTGTGCGGAATACGTTCACGCTCGGCCAACTGATGCTGATCTCGGGCGTGCTCGTCACGACCGCGATTATCGGAGACCTCGGCGAGTCGATGATTAAACGCTGGGCGAATGTCAAGGACTCCGGTAACTTCCTTCCCGGCCACGGCGGTATTTTCGACCGGATGGACAGCATCATCATCTCCGCTCCGGTCTATCTCGTCCTCCTCCGCTTCATGGGCTTCGGATTGTAACGAACGCATGTTCTTTCTTTCTGCTTGTGCAGAAAGAAAGAACCAAAGAAAGACACACCGCGCAGGATTAAGCTTATTAGGAGAGCCGGGAAATCCAAGCCGGGCGTAACACGATATGATATGTTCGACACACTCAAGCCGAGCGCCCGAACTTACGCCCTTTGTTGGATTTCCCGGTAGTAAGAAGCGCTTTAAAGTGCGCGGACAAAACAGCCAAATCAAATAAATCAGAAAAAGCTTTACTTATTTATTTCTATCTATCATCGGCTGTTCCCACCCGCCTCTATGCCGAACTATAACATTAGCCGCTATAAAACATTCATCCTTCCCGCGAAACGATAAAAAACGCCGATGTTCGAGCCTTGATTACTTTAATATTGGTAATATTTTTAATGGCGAGTTTCGGCGTTTTCGTTTCGCGCAATTACTTTCTCTGTCGTGCAAACATAATCAACCGGCATTAAGGCGGGGCAGCCTTTCTTTGCATACTTTCTTTCCCCTGGGGGAAAGAAAGTATGAATCGCACAATAGAGATACCCCGTCACACAATACAGGGCAAGTAAGGGATAGTTTTTCGCCGCTTTTTTTATATATTTCACCTCCGCAGCCTCGTTTTTCCTCCCGAATCTTTTCGCCCCTATAGATTCGCCAATCTTCGGGCAGGATTTCTTACGAAATTTTGATTTATTCTTCTAACGGAATTAAAATGGCTTAGGTATTATGATTAAGGAGTATATTATGGAAAATCAAGTTAATACTTTGGTAGCGTAACAAAGACGGAACCTGTATAAATAAAAGAGGCTTTTCATCCGATTCTTAGATTACCACAACCTAGAACGGAGAAAAGCCATAAAAGTA